>Ga0190271_10000074_pt1 | contig 55797 bp, 36 predicted proteins | sample Popmic356T_FD_133747 | JGI IMG/M metagenome (GOLD analysis project Ga0190271, IMG submission 133747) | Populus adjacent soil microbial communities from riparian zone of Weber River, Utah, USA - 356 T | ecosystem: Environmental > Terrestrial > Soil > Riparian zone | place: USA: Utah | collected...
ACAAGTATCTGTTTCATTTTTTGGAGAATAATATTTTAAAACTGTTAAATAAACAGGTGAAAAAGCATGAATAACAAAATAGCCAATATAATCGATACCGGCAAGGTAAGCACCCAGGCCAATCCAATATTTTTAAGTGTGTTACTGTTCAGGTTTTTTCGTCCGCCAGAAGCCACCATTGCACCGGCTATCCCACTCGATAATACGTGTGTGGTACTTACCGGCAAGCCAAAAGCGGTACTCAGGCCAATGGTAGAAGCTGCCACAATTTCTGAAGTAGCACCCTGGGCATAATTTAAATGCTCGTTACCGATTTTTTCGCCAATAGTAACCGCTATGCGTTTCCAACCGATCATGGTGCCTAGTCCGAGTGAAATCGAAATGACAAGAATTACCCAAAGTGGTGCAAATTCTACCAGTTTCGATAACTCGGAAGCATTATCATGAAGGAGTTGATCGTCGGTTGTGTTAATTACCAATGTTTTATCTTCCCTTACTGTTTTTATAGCAGCAATAACCTCTTCAATCTGTTTACGGAAAAGATAAGTGTTTTTCTTGTCGGTTTCATTTTTAAGGGAAAGGTGGAATTTCGCTTGGTCTATTTCCTTTACAAGAGCGGTAATATCGAGTATTTTACCCTGATTGAGTTTTGCTGTTTTTTGCAGCAGTTGTTCGGTTTGGTTAAGCTGGAACAATACTTTATCATTTGGAATATGGTGGTTCACGGCAAATTTTGCAGGTAGAAAAGCAATGAGGATCAGCATCAACAAACCCACACCTTTCTGTCCATCGTTGCTGCCGTGGAAAAAGCTTACCAAAGTACAGGTGGTAATCAGCAAACCCCTGATCAATAAGGGTGGACGGTCGTTCTCGCCCGTTGGGATATGAAAAAGGGCATGGTATTTAACCACATGTTTTAAAAAGTACATCAGCAACATGGCGAGACCAAAGCCGATAATAGGGGATAAAATGAGCGATAAACCGATTTCTTCGGCCTTGCCCCAGTTTACGCCCTGGCCACCGTAGTACCAGGTAAAAGCCAAACCTGCACCAATCATGGCACCGATCATGGTATGCGAACTCGAGCAGGGGATGCCCAGGTACCAGGTGCCCAGGTTCCAGGCGATAGAGGCCAGTAAAACAGCCAAAACCATTGCAGCGCCAACGCCAACAGCAAGGTTCATTAAAGCATCAAGCGGAACGAGTTTTAAAATACCCATCGCTACGGCTATTCCTCCGGTAAATACACCCATGAAATTCCAAAATCCTGACCAAGGGATGGCTACAACAGGTTTTAATGCTTTGGTATAAATTACAGTAGCTACTGCATTGGCCGTATCATGGAAACCGTTTACAAACTCAAATCCGACTACGGCGAGCAGACAAACGATAAAAACAATGGCAAGAGGGGTACTTAAATTGGTGTTCCCTAAAAAGGGTATAACAGTGCAGAAAGACGGCATAAAATCAGTTTGGATATTCATGGTGCAGATCAATATCTGCGATGTAAATAACTGAATAAGTAACTGATTTAAATCGTTTTGAATGTTAAATGATTGTTATCAATAAGTTAAAGTGGGTGGTTGTTTTTTAACAAAGCGTTATGATGGCACCATTCATTGGATAAACTTCCTATTAATAAAAAAGGATAATCATATTGTTCCTATTACAATAAACTATGAAACAAATAGAGGCTATCACTTTTGGTATAGCCTCTATTGAAAAATGAATAAAAATTAGTAAACAAGTTTTGACCAAGTAGCTGCCCAGCTCGGTAGGGTAACTGTAGATGGAGAACCTGGCGTATTGTACCAGGGTTGAGGAACACCGAAAGAACTAGCATTGCTAGCGTTGACTATTAAAGTGTTACCACCGCCGTCAACATAAGTACCAACTGCTGCTGTAACAGCGCTTGTAAAACCGTGAACAGATGTAGTATAAAGATCTGAAAGACTTGCATTGGCATCAGCATCGAAAGCAATGCCTTTTGAATAACCAGAAACAATTACGTCGGCTAATGTAACTTCCGAACCTCTGCGCTCGCGGATTCCGTTACGGTAACCTAAGCCGGATATACCGTTGGTATTTTCAGTTCCGAAAACACTGACGTTAATTAAAATTGGGTGTGTTTTAGGTGTTAAGCTAAAAGTAGCATCTTCTGCAGGTGCATTATTATCTGATTCGATACCGTTTGAATCGCTGTTGCCGCCGCTGGTGCTGTGCCAGGAGTTTTTATCAGCAATGGCAACTGCGTCTGATATTATACCTGTGTAACCGTTATCAAAATCGAACTGATCATCATAAGATGCCAAAGCAACTAAATTAGATGCATTAACAGTTCCACCGAAAAACTCAAATCCATCATCAAGGCCATAAGAAACCTGAACATGATCTATAGTAGTGCCACTACCAACGCCACCTAAAGTTAGACTGTTCACTTCCTGGTTTTGGGCTAAAGCGAAACCAGCATATTCGATACGGACATATTGAAGAGTACCTCTGTTATCATCATCATTATTGCCGCCATAGTAAAACTTAGCCTGATTTGGTAAGCCTTCAATCAGTTTATAGCCAGCATTAATTTTTGCATTACCTAAAATGATTATACCGCCAAAATCGCCAGGGGTTGCTGTTGTATTCGGATTTCCATCCAGAAGCCTGTAACTGGTAAATACAATGGGATCATTAGCAGTGCCAACTGCATCGATTTTACCATCTCTAGCGATTACCAAAACTCCATTTTGGACATTTGGATTGTTAATTAATGCTTTGATGTAGGTGCCAGGTTGAATAGTGAGCGTTGCGCCATTCCGCACTGTCACTATTCCACTTATTTCGTAAACATTCCCGGCTGTCCATGTTACATTGCTGGTAATGTCTCCGCTTATGCTTACCACTGGTAGCGATGATTGGGGATAATCTGCTGCTGCGGTGCTGCGGTTGTTAAATGGAACGGGTGAATCTCCATTTTTTTTACAGGCTGTAAAAGAAATAGCTGCAATGGATAAAAGATTGATTAAATTTTTAACGTTTTTCATGACCGTAGTTTTTTTAATTATGGAGAGGTTATGTTTTTATATTATAGCAGATAAGTGAAAATAGCCGGGTTATCAGTTTTTTGATAGCAGAAAGGCAGGAAATTCCTGCCTTTAGTTTTAAGTTGATATGATAAATGGTTTTAACACCTTTGATTTCTCTATTTAAAATATTGAGAAAGATCCGTAATTGCGCCCGAGAAATAGGTAGATCTTGTTGTGGCACCTAGATTTTTGGTATCCTTTATGATAAACAGCTTCGATGTATTGGCTTCAAAACTGATAGAACCATACCTTCCTTCGTTTTGTTTAAAAGGAAATGCGGCGTTTACAAAGGGTGAGGCCGTGGTAGTATAAGGAACATTGTTAGTTCCCGATTCAAATATATCAAAGCTGTAAATGTAATTTGGTCCTGGCAGGGGTGGAAGTTCAATTGAATTGAACGAGCCATCTTTCTTAAGGGTAAGCCTAAGTTCAGGTGTAACTTTGGTGCCTGCTGTTGTAATGGTGGCAGATGATGGTTTGGTGTAAAAAACAATATCTACGTCAACATTTTTAAATTGTTGGGCAAATATGGTTTCAAACTTTGCACTGATCGTCATATTGGCAGGATTTGCCGGAGGAGTGAGTTTTACATTATCTGCAATTTTAGTTCCGTCAAAAAAGAAATCAATATTCTGCCTGGCTACATCAGATTGGATTGTTTTGTTAAAGAGAATGTCTGTTGTTCCTTTCTTACGGATGGTGATTTCCCTTGTGGTGCCTTTATCAATCGGGATAAAAAATGCATTGCTGATGGTACTGGTACCCGACGACAGTAGTTTTCCATCTAACAAGAATTCAATTTCGCCAGATAAGGCAAAACCTTTAACCGTCAATGAAATGGCATTGTTATATACTTTGGTCCCATCATAAAAAATACTGATGTTCTGATCAAATGGTGTTGTAGTGATGGTTTTGGTTAGCAATATTTCCGAGGTGCCTTTTTTTCTCACCTTTAAAGTAGCATTCTCGCCTTTTACAGAGAGGAGGGTTTTTATGGTAATGCCACCAACAGGGGGGCTAGCTATAATACTGTCTTTATACAGGTATTCTAATGCGACATCAGATGCCCCGGTAATGTTTAACTGGATAATTTTAGCAGGTTCTGGTTGAAGAAGTTCTGCTTTGCGGCAAGATAAACCTAAGGCTATAATGGCCGAAAAAAAGAAAAGGGTAAAGATTTTTAGTTTCATAAAAAGGATAATTATCATTTAAAACAGAACATTCCTGTTTTTATAATCAAGAGACCGTACCCTTTTGGGTACGGTCTCTTTTGATAAGAGAGAAAAAAATTAGAATACAAGTTTTGACCAGCCAGCTGACCAAGTTGGTAAAGTAACAGTAGATGGAGAACCTGGTGTATTATACCATGGCTGGCTCACACCGAATGAACTTGCGTTGGTTGCATTAACTACTAAATTGTTACCACTACCATCAACATAAGCGCCAACTGCCGCTGTGATTGAGTTTGTGAAACCGTGAACAGATGTAGTAGCGATATCTGAAAGACTTGCATTGGCATCAGCATCGAAAGCGATACCAGTTTTGTAACCAGAAACAATTACGTTAGATAAAGTAACTTCCGAACCTCTACGCTCGCGGATACCGTTACGGTAACCTAAACCTAAAATACCATTTTGATTTTCGGTTCCGAAAACGCTTACATTGATCAATACAGGGTGTGTTTTAGGGGTTAAGCTAAAAGTAGCATCTTCTGCAGGTGCATTGTTATCAGATTCGATACCGTTTGAATCGCTGGCACCGCTGCTTGTGCTGTGGGTAGAGTTTTTATCGGCAATAGCGATACAGTCGCTCAGGATACCACTGAAACCGTTGTCAAAATCAAACTGATCATCATCAGAAGCTAAGGCAATTAAATTGCTTGGGCTTACTGTACCACCGAAAAATTCGAATCCATCATCAAGACCGTAAGAAACCTGTACGTGATCGATAGTAGTACCACTACCTACACCACCTAAAGTTAAACCGTTAACCTCAATGTTTGCAGCCAATTGGAAACCAGCATACTCAATGCGTACGTATTGGAAAGTACCACGGTTATCCGCGTCGTTAGAACCTCCGTAGTGGAATTTAGCTTCGTTAGCCAAACCTTCAATCAGTTTATCACCAACGTTGATTGTTGCATTACCTAAAATGATTACACCACCAAAATCGCCTGGCCTACCAGTTGTACTTGCGTTACCATCTAAAAGGTTACGGCTGGTAAATACAATCGGATTGTTCGCTGTACCAGCAGCGTTGATGGTACCATCTTTTGCAATCACCAATACACCATTTTGTACACCGGTAATATTAACTGATGCTTTGATGTAAGTACCTGGTTGGATGGTTAAGGTTGCGCCGTTTCTAACCGTTACTACACCGCTTAATTCGTATACGTTTCCTGCTGTCCAGGTTACAGAGCTGGTAATGTCTCCGCTAACTGCCACAACTGGCAATGATGATTGTGAATAATCTGCTGCTGAAGTGCTGCGGTTGTCAAATGCAGATGAAGCACCTTCATTTTTCTTACAAGCTGTAAAAGAAACAGCAACAATTGATAAAAGACCGATTAAGTTTTTGAAATTTTTCATTTTCGTTTTTTTGTTTTCATAGGATCTGATAGGTATGATCCATGTTTTTTAGGTTGATTTTTTTGTTATTTAGAGGTATTGGCAGATAATTCCTTGTTTTTTATGGAAATAAAGGCCTGCATATCGCTAAATAGGATGTTTTTTATATCTTAGTATTTCTTATTGATAACTAAGCAGATCTGTTAGCTGCCCTTGGCTTTTAACAGTAGCATTTTAAAATAATTCGGGTTTATCCTGATGCACCGTTCCACTAGAAATGATCGGTTTAAACGAAGGGTTCTGGTACAGCCTTTCGTTTTTTTTTATGGCTATGCAGGAAACTTTGTTCCTCCTTTCCTTTTTAATGGTGTAAGCTTATTTATACTGTTTTTCATGGTAGCTTTAAAAATTATAGGTAATAGAGGTACTGTAGGTGCGGCCAAATTTTTGTTTAAATATTAATTGGTCTCCTTCATCATATTTATTACTAAAACCCGGTTTTAATCGCATAAAATCACTTTCATCACTTTTTCCAGCCACATATTCTGGATTAGCTTCATAGCTGGCCGTATTACGGTAAAAAACTGATGCCCTGTTTAATAAGTTGGCCGCGTTAAATTTTATTTCAAGTTTGTTTTTCAAAAATTTATAGGCGAACTGTGCATCTATCTGGTCGCGTGGTTTCTCGTATTCAATATCAACCGGTTTATCACTCACGATATAGGTTTTATAAGCAGATTTATTGTATGCAATATTAAAACTGAAGTGGTTGTCGGTATATTGAAGACCTGCATTAAGCTGGTAAGGTGCCTGTCCATACATCGCACGTTTTTGATTGATCGGTGCCTGAATATTCGGACCAGATGGATTTGAAGGATCTGCAATTAGGTAAGTACTTCTTACCTCCGATTTTTGTAGGGTTATGTTCCCGTAGGCTACAAACCTGTTAACAAATTCGATGTCGGTAATAAAGCCAAGATTTTTACGTAATTCGAGTTCTAATCCATAAACTTTAGCCCAGTCCGAGCTTTTAGTGTAATAGGTAAAATTACCACTGGTTGTATTTACTGTAATTTCAGCAGGTTTATCAAAATATTTATAATATCCACCTATCGAAATAATTTCTCCAAGGCCGGGAAACCATTCTGTTTTAAAATCATAGCTATCAATACGCGTACTATATAATCCTTGATTACCAAACTGTCCGTCTAAATAGGGACTGTATCTAAAAAAACGACTGTTATCCAATAATTCCGGACGGATTACACTGCTTGATATAGCGGCCCTGATGTTAATTGAGTTAATTGGACTATAGGTAAGATTGGCAGAAGGTAGCCATTGCCATTTGCGGTCGGGTTTTAGATCAAAAACAGTTTGCGACTGCGCATTGCTATAGCCGTTTTTAATTTCTTTGTACAAATAATATTCTGCACGTAGTCCCCATACCAAACGTAAGTTATCAAGTAAACGGTTATCTAACATAATGTATCCAGCATGTGTATTGCTTTTGCCTTCGTAATTATCCAAAAAGAATGGATTAACAGAATAAAAGTATTTATCGAAGGCTATGTTTGCGGGATTTATCATTTCGCTAACGGGGATATATTTTAAACTGTCGGCAAGTGTGTTACTTCCTGAAAAAGAGGCAATCTGCCAACTGAAATCAGCTTTTTTGCGGTTGCCAAAATATCCTGTTTTTAAACTACTGCGGATTTCTTTAAACTTAAAAGGGATTGTTGCCGAAAGGTTCCAGGAGTAATGCCCTTCTTCATTTTGATAATGATGGCGCGACATGGGTGTAACTTCTATTTGGGTAGAAAGGTTATAGTCATAAAAATATTGGTATTCATTTCCGATCAGTTTAGGGCTACTTGATGCGATTACCAGATCTTTTTCTTTCCTGTTGATATGGGTACGGGCAAGATCCCATTCTATCTTTACCTTTCCTAACTGATGCTGTCCACTCAATTTATTTTGAAGCAAATCAGTGTAAGTTGGATCTTCTGTTTCCTGGATACGGTTTGGCGGAAGTCTGAAATCGCTTTCATCTTTATTAAAGCCAGTAATCCTTACCATACTATTGTCGTACAGATGCGTGTAAGTATTGCGGAAACTAAACCTGTTTTTACCCAATTGTAAGCCGAAATTCAAGATTCCCCCGAGTGTGGTGTTAAAGTTGTAAGACGAACCATTGTTATTAGGATAGGTAATGTTCCAGTCACTTCTGTTCTGGTTTTCAATGATGTTGATGTTTTGTGTATTGCGGTAACTCAGCGAGCCGGTAAAGCCGAACTTATTGCGGTTAGCGGTATCTAAACTTATTGAACGGCCTATTGTGAACTGATAATTTTGCGATGGAGCAGTTTTATATTTATAAACGCTCACATTATCCTGAGTAAACCTCTTACTCTGATCAGTCACTTTTTTTTGATATTCTGCGTCAGTCAATGCATTGTTAGGGGCAACAGTTTTAACGGTATGTTCTAAACCTTCCGGATAATCTCTTCTGCCATCATCAAAGCCTAAATAATCATATTTGCCCCGCTTGTGGCTTAAAAAATCCTTACCTGTACTTTGGTCATTGTATGAAGTACCTGCGGTAAAACTGATGAAGTTCTCAGTAGGTATATCCTTGGTATTTATCTGGATCAACCCACCGCCAAAACTGGTGTTCATATCTGGAGTAACTGTTTTGCTTACCACTACATTATCAACTAGGTTGGAAGGAATCAGATCGAAAGAGAAGTTACGAGTCTGTGCTTCGGTACTAGGGAGGGTAACCCCATCCAATTGAGCCGAATTGTAGCGCTCGCCAATTCCACGCACAATGACAAACTTATTGTCTATCGAGCTTACCCCGCTGATGCGTTTTAAACTTTCGCCGATGTTTTTATCCGGTGTTCTCGAAATCTGTTCGGCACTGATCCCGTTACTGATTTCAGAGGCATTTTTCTGACGGGCCAATAAGCCTTCAACTGATGCTTTTTTGTATGTGGCGGTTACTACAACATCCTTAAGCCCCTTTGCATCGGGTTTTAAAGAAATATCCAAAGGCGTGGCTTTGTCGGCCTTTACTGTTACATCACTAATGCGTTGGGTCGCATAAGAAATATAACTGATTTCTACCGTATAGGTACCAGGTTCTACGTTGATGCTATAACTTCCGTCGCTGGCGGTTTGGGTGGCTCTACCTGTTTCGATAATTTTGATTGAAGCACCAGGTAGTGTTTCGCCTTTTTCGTCGAATATTTTCCCCGATATCCGGCCCGGTTTTACCGGATCGGGTAATTTATAAAGCAATATCGTATTGGCGTCAGCAAATCTATATGCTACCCTGGTGCCCGACAATATTTTTTTGAGGATAAGCTCAAGAGCCATGTTTTTTGCTTCAAGGCTTACTTTTCCATTTTGACTGAAAATCGATTTATTGTAGTTAATTGAAAATCCTGCTTTTTCTTCGAGCAACGAAAGTGCATTTGGAATGCTCATTTCGGCTATTTTAATGCTCAAACTGCTTTCTTTTGGTGTTTGTGCAAAGCTGCTTGCCATGCCCTGGTTAAATAAGAAAGTAAACAGTACCATTAAGGCTACCATTGGGCGGTAATCCAAATTGATAAAATATTCTTTTATATAGTCGTAAAACCCTATTTTCATAGGTTCAAGATGTTTTTTAATTCTCACGGGTTAAAAACTTTTGTTTTAGGAGCTGGATTGTTCGAGCAATCCGGCTCCTTGTTCATGTTAAGAGGTTTAATTGTTTTTCGTAGGTATAAATCCGGTTTATTGCGCCTGTTGCAGCGCTATAGCATATCGCTAACTCATCATTGACAGCCCTCCCCCCATACGGTAATTGTTTTGTTCGCAGTGTCTATTTTATATTTCATCTTTTTGCCGCTCATCACGCGGATTTCTTCCATTATATTGCCAATGCTTTTGTTGGTAAAAGTGGCATTAAACCTGCACTGGTTCAGTTTATTGGTCTTTAATTCAAAATGTACATTGTAATACCTTTCTAATGACTTAAGCATATTGGGAAGGGCTACATCTTTAAAAGCAAAGCTGTTTTTAATCCAGGCATTTACTTCGGTGATGCGCTCGTTACGGACAGTGTAATCGTGTGCTTGTAAATGGTATAATAATTTCATTCCTGGGGTAAGCAGCGAAAGTTGTTTTAATTTTCCCTTACTGTTCTCCGAAACTTTTACCTTACCAGTACGCACTGCCACACTGAAAGTTCCGTCTTTCGGATAGGCATATATGTTAAAGGAAGTACCCAAAACCCTGGTCTGCATTTGTCCGCTATGTACTATAAATGGACTGCTGGTATCATGTTTTACTTCAAAAAATGCTTCACCTTCCAGTTGGATATTTCTCAGTTTGCCTTTAGCAAAATGTGATGGCCAGGTAAGTTTACTGCCGGCGCCAAGGTATACAACTGAACTATCTGGCAATATCAACTTCACTTTTTCGCCTTTTTGAGTCGTTTTACTTAAAAAAGCAATAGCTGTTTGTAAAGGTTCTTGTGTTTTTTTGTAGGCGTACCAGCCAAATGCTGCAGAAATAACCACCACAACTGCTGCTGCATATTTTAATACAGGATATAGTAGTCTGCTTTTTGGTTCCCGCTCTTCAATTTTATTCCAGATCTGGTTAAGGCCTTGCCTGGCTTCAGAAGAGTAGTCGGCTTGATGGTTTTGCTTTTTCCATGCTTTTTCCATTACTGCATGAAATTCGCTGTCGCCATTCGCCGGATTGGCAAGGTAATCCAACAGGACTTTTTCCTCCTCCTGATTGGTTTTGCCTTCCAGGTATTGTTCAAATAATATTTTAATGTAATCTTGTTTCACTTTTTATGCTTGTTCTTTACGCTTTTATGCTGCGCGTTACTGTATATATGCACGAGAGTTGGCATACAGCTATAGGGAAATGAAATTTATTTTAAAAAAGATTTAATGGATAATTAATTACCAATAATCAATTTACAATGACCGATTAGCGCGTGTTTTAGGAGTTAGCCACGGAGGCACGGAAACGCGGAAAATTTAACTCGTTTTGTCATCCTGAGCGTAGTCGAAGGATCTTTTAGGATGGAAAATGTAACATGGATGATGGAAATGAATAATCCAATATTTCAATGACTAATTAGCGAGCGCCGCGCATCCTTATCAATCAATTTTCATCCTATTAATCTTTGTGTAAAATTCCCTCTAGTTTCCGTCATTTCGAGCGGAGTGCAACGCAGTCGAGAAATCTGTTGAGATAGATCTCTCCATTTCGCTGCGCTACAGTCGAGATGACGACCATTTTATTGGATCCTTCAATTGAAGAAGAGTCGAAGAATCTTTTTATATGAGAATAAATAATTGAATCTCTCCATTCCAATGCGCTACATCCGATAGCAATCTGATTGAGTGACGATCGCGGTTACTAAACGCTCCACGCTTACCGCTTAGCAAAACATCACTACTACCAATGATATTATCGTTTCCGGCGAATAAGTCTTAAAGTATTTCCGCATGATGCCCAGCGATTTTTTCAGGTGGTTGTTCACCGTGTTTTTAGAAATCCCCATCAGCTGCGATATTTCTTCATGTGTATGGTGGTCGTTCCGACTCATGAGGTAGATCCGTTTTACCTGAGGAGAAAGGCTTTCAATTGCTTCCTGAACCAATTGTTTCGATTCTTTTGCATCGAGTTCATCTTCTATGGCATTAAAAGATTGTTCTTGTGCTAAACTTTCGCTGCTATAGGCCTTTTCCCTGGCTTTTTTACGGAGTGTACCCAAAAAATTATTGCGGATGAGGGTATAAAGAAAAGCATCGAAATTTTTTTCGGGGTCTACTTTAGCCCTGTTTTCCCAAAGTCTGACAAAGCTATCTTGTGTAAGTTCTTCGGCTTCTTCCTGGCAGCGGGTAAAATGGTAGGCATAACCAAATAGCTTTTGGCGGTACTTGTGGTAAATTTCATTAAAAGCAGCCGAATCGCCAGCTTTCAATGCATTCAGGAGTTTTATATTTTTAAAATCTTCCAACTTTTCCATGAGTAGCGGTTAACGGAGGCAAGTTAGGGCTTGCATTTAAAGTTAATGTTAAGCTAATGAGAACCTTTTCTATCTCTTCTATCGGTGGGTAATCACCATGCCCTGTTTTGCAGATTGTGCCCTCGAATCCATTAAAATATTTCCGGGTTGGAAAACTCCTGAAGGTAGGGTCTTAAAGCCGATACCCGTTTTGGCTACTTTGCCGCTTATCCTTGCCATTGCTGCTTTTACCAACGGATCGGCCTGATCGCCAAATGGGAGCAGGGGTAAGGTATTGATTTCATTTACAGCTACATCTGGTGGGATACCAGCACTGTAATTACCGGTTCCTTGTGCGTTAAATAGTTTATACACAATTGGGTGCATTTCCCAGTTGACCTGTTTTGGGCTCCGGGCATCAAATATCCTGAATGATGCTTCATCTTTGCCTCTCGTTTTTTCACCGATCTGTATGACCTGGATAAAGGGTTTTAAATTGTTGATCATCACTTCCGAAGCCGAAGCCGTGGCGGCAGTTGACAAAATGTAAACCTTGCTTAAACCCAGGTTTTGCTGAAGAAGAACATTGAAATTTACGGTTCGATCGAAAGTAGCTGCGGTACCAATGGATTCTGTTCTGTTTCCACCGTTTTTATTGCCCTTGTAGGTAATGAATGCTTTATCGAAAGTTACGTTCGGTGCAATCATGGCACATATTGCCGCCGCTTCCGCTACCTGACCACCAGCATTATAACGTAGATCGAGGATCAGGTCGGTAATGCCTTCGGCCTTGAAATTACTGAAAACCGGAATTAATGAACTAGCCAACCCGCCATTAAAATCAAAAAAATTGAGGTAGCCGATTTTTTTTCCATCACTTTCCATCACTTTACTGATTTCTTTTTGATCGAGGATTACACCTTTAGCCAGTTCTACGGTACGTGTATCTGTCCATACACTGTTGTTCTGCTCTGCCAGCGTTAGCGAAAAACGGTCGCCGCTTAAAATTTCGTCCTGCAAAGCCTGTGCATTGGCAGATGTTAGCGTTTTTCCGTTTATCTTGCTGATGTAATCTCCACGTTTTAATCCTGCCCGTGATGCAGGAGAATCTTTTAAAACCAGTTTAATAATTCCAATCACTTTAGCACTGTTCTGGTCGCTAACAGTTACATAATCAAAACCAAAGTTCCGGTTGTTCGGTGTAATGGTTGTGGCGTCATTTGGGATATTGATATAGGAAAAACGGTCGGAAGCATTCCGGACAGTATTAAAAAAATCTTTCGGTGATAAACCAACATTTGGATTGGAAGGCAATTGCTCATTCCAATAATAATAACGTTTCAGACTGTCGAGTATCCAGGTATTGATGTTTTCGTTGCTTCCAGCGGGATAATCAGGTCGTTTTTTATCTTTTTTGCAGGAATGAAGGGGAATGATCAGAATAATAAGGTAGGAGCAGTAATAAACCGTTCTTTTTAAGTGAGTTGAGCGTTTTTTCATAACCTTTCTGATTTTAACAGCAAACTTAAAACTACTATTGTTAAGCAGGGATTAAGTTTTAAACCCCGGTTGATGAGCTTAAATGAAAAAATGCTTACTGTTAATTTAAGGTTAGCAGATGAATTAACGTTAATGTAACAATAATTAAATGTTTACTTTTTATTGTGGTAACTTTGCGTTGTGAATATCCCCCTCTACATCTATTACGAATTGCTGATCCGTTTATCTGAAATTGAATCCGAAATCGGTCATTATGTATCCTCCACAGCGAATGAAGAAGCTTGCATATTACGCACTACAAATGGTACTTTAAAAGTTCCGGTTAACTTTTTAAAGCGGCAGTTCGAAGATCCGAATCTGATCAATCAAGATGAATTAACTATATTAAGTAAAAGTTTTAAACCTGGCTACCCTTAATTGGTAGGAGGTCAATTAAATCATTTATTAAAAATAAACCCAGGATTCTTTTTTGCTGAAACAGAATTATTCTTGCTATTCATTAATCTTAGTGGAGATTCTGCCAGGTAATGATTGCAATATTACCTGGCATAATCGTTTTATTTTATCGCACCAAAGGCTGCAAAATAAGAGTTTTTGTGCAATATCTCAGTGACGCTGAAACCAACCTTTTGCAATAGCGCCAGCTGGTAGTTTAAAGAACGCGGGGTATCTTCATATTCAATATAATCAAATACCTTTTGCTTATATGTTGCGCCGCCAAGTGTTTCGAGGTAGGCCCCATATTGATCTTGAAAAAGATTATCGATCAATACAGAATCGTGGGCAATGAGGTCTGAAATCCAGATACTGCCACCGGGTTTTAAGGCGCGGTAAACTTTAGTAAAAACAAGTTCCCAATCGGCATCAGTACGCAAATGATGAAATGTTGCTGCGGCCAGTACAATATCGAAATGATTGTCAGGTAAATTAAGGTTACGCATATCGTCCTGTATAACGGTTACTGTTCCCGTAGTTTGTTCCGATACCCTATCATTTGCACGTTCCAGCATCGGTAAACTCAAGTCGTTCAGTGTACAGTTAAGATTTGGGATTTTGCTGAGCATTTTTAATGTGTAATTGCCCGCACCACATCCAATATCCAACAGTTCCTGGGCATCCGGATTAATATATTTGGCTGCTCCGGTGCAAAGCTCCATGGTAAGTGGTGCGTCGATCGTGGTTTGTTGACCGCTTTCTAAGTTCGAGAAACGTTCTACATCGTTATCAAACCTTGTTTTGATTTCTTCATTTGTTGCTTTATGCGAATAATCTTTGTTCATTGCTTTAATTTTTTGTAAAGTTAGTGCTGTTGATCATATTTGTAAAATATCAATTTTAGCATATATCAATACCTGTTAAGTATTATAACTATGGAACTCAGACACCTGTTGTATTTTAAAACTGTTGCAGAAGAACTTCATTTTACCAAAGCAGCAACCAAACTTTTTATCTCACAACCGCCTTTAAGCAGGCAGATTAAAGAACTGGAAGAAGAACTTGGTGTACAGCTGTTTGTTCGGAATAATAAGCGGGTTGCATTAACAAACGCCGGCAAATATTTTAAGAGTGAGGTTGATACCATGTTTAACAAGCTGGAAGAAAGTAAAGAAGTGGTTCGTAAAATTCATGAAGGCGTTAGCGGCGAATTGAGGATCGGTTATATCAGTTCGGTTTACCAATCTCACCTTGCAGAAATTTTAAAATTGATGCATCAGGAATTTCCTTATCTGAAAACAAGTTTATTTGAAGTACCTACACTCACCCAAATTAAAGCACTGGAACACGGCAGCCTGGATGTTGGGATTTTAAGAGCTCCGGTTTTATCCGAAAAATTGAAAGTAGAATCTTTATTTTTTGATCCATTTGTGGTGGTTATTCCTTTAACAGAACAAAAAATTGATGACCAGCAAGAACTTGCAGATTTTTTGAAAAAAAGTCCATTTATATTCTTTAATAAAGATTTTGCACCCCAGTATAACCAGAAACTCATCGAGATTTGTCAGCGGATGGGTTTTAGTCCTGATATTACGCACGAGGCTAACAACGTACACTCTATATTACAATTGGTAGAAGCAGGCCTTGGTGTATCTATTTTACCATTATCACTAAAAAAGCAATACGAACAGTTAAAGGTATCTTTTATTGAAATTGATGCCATTCCTGTTAATACAGAGGTGGTATTGGCTTATAAAGAATCGAACAAAAACACGGCATTAATCTGGTTTATTAAACACTATACCCAATTAAAAATTAATTAATTCCAAATTGGATTTAAAGTGTACAGTCAAATTTGAACTGGCTTTTTAAAGTTCATTAATTAACCTCAATACTTAGCCTAAGATCACAAAAGATAAATCTTCAGTCATATCCTTGTTGTTTAGGCTTTCATTTCCATTGCGAGGAATATTTGATCAATATCAAAATAACTATAGTTAAATAACGCGGCACTGCGTTTCCAAAATTATAACTACCTTGTCTTTTCAAGTTAATGTATATTTGCCAGACGAATGATCAACGTTAATCACACCGATGAAAAGTCTTTATTACTTCAATTAAAAAATGGTGACGAGCGGGCATTTGAAATCCTATACAATAACTATAAATATCGGATCGCTGGAAATTTATTTAAACTTCTCAAATCTGACGACCTGGTAAAAGAAGTGCTGCAAGAGCTTTTTTTTAAAATATGGGAGGTGCGGACACAGATTGATGCCGAAAAATCTTTTAAATCTTATCTCTTTCGTATAGCAGAGAACCTGGTACATGATTATTTCCGGAAAGTAGCGAAAGACAAACGTTTGTTAACTAAAATGGTTGCTTCAGGTTCAGAATTATATCTTCACGTTGAAGAAGATTTGCTGAGTAAAGAAGATGCTCAAAAATTGCAGAAAGCCATAGACCTGATGCCCCCACAGCGTAAAATGGTATTTACACTCTGCAAATTAGAGGGTAAATCTTATAAAGAAGTAGAGCAGATTATGGGCATTAATGCTAAAACCATCAGTAGCCACATGCTGCAGGCCAATAGATTTCTTAAAACCTATTTTAGAGATTCTCCCACACTTACCATTTCGATAGTTTTGGCTGTTTTATGCAAAGGCTTTTGATCCTGATCGTTGTTTTTGGAAATTAATTGTTAATTTTTTGTTAAGAGACTAAGGATATTTTTGCGCAGCTCCGTATTAGCTGTAAAAATCGAACTTTGAAACCATCTGAACAACTTCATATACTCTTCAAAAAACACCTGGATAATACCTGTAGTCCCGAAGAAACCCAGCGTCTGATGAATTATTTTCAACTTGACGAAGATCAGGAGGTGTTGAAAGATCTCATCATCGGCGCCTTAGCAATACAGGATGAACACTATGAAAATGATTTAGCCATTGCCGGGGTATTGGAAAAGGTTGACCAGGATTTGTTTGTTCAGATTCAAGAATCAGCACATGCCGTACCAGAAGGGAAGAGTAAAATACTTAAACTTTGGATAAAAATTGTTGCTGTTGCTGCAGTTTTAGCTGTAGTATACCTGGGTGTTTATTTCTTCAATAACCAACCGGAAAAGGTTGCCACTGTTCCCAAAGTTACTTTATATGATATCAAGTCAGGAGGCTATGGTGCTACACTTACCCTGGCAAATGGCAGGAAGGTCAGCTTAGCAAATGCGTCTAAAGGTGAAATAGGAAGAGAATCCGGAATAATCATCACTAAATCAGACGACGGCAAACTGGTGTACCAGGTGGGTGAAAAAGTTTCAGATCCAAATGCTATCAATACCCTGTCTACCGCCCGTGGCGAAACCTATCAGGTGCGGTTGCCTGACGGATCGCTTGTCTATTTAAATGCCGCTTCCAGCCTCACTTATACCACCTCTCTCATTCAAAACGGAAAGCGGATAGTTACCCTTAGTGGTGAAGGATATTTTGAAGTGGCTAAGGATAAGCAACATCCATTTATTGTAAAGACAGGCCGGCAGGAAGTAGAAGTATTAGGAACTCATTTTAACATCAGCAGTTATGCCGATGATGAAGTGGAAAAAACCACCTTGCTGGAAGGAAGCGTGAAGCTCTCAGCATCGGGTAACTACAAATTGCTAAAACCAGGGCAACAAGCAAAGCTATCCGCTGGCAAAATAACGATTAGTGAAACGGATACGGATCTGGCTGTTGCCTGGAAAAATAATGAATTTGTAATCGAAAGTGAAAACATCGAAACAATCATGAAAATGATCAGTCGCTGGTATAATTTGGAGGTTGTCTACATCGGTGAAAAAACCACCCAGCGTTTCAGTGGTCAAGTGTCGAGGTTTGATAAATTGTCAAAAGTGCTTGAAATCGTGGAATCAACAGGGGAAGCTCGGTTCGATTTAAAAGGACGAACCGTATATGTATCCAAATAATAAATAACGAATAATAAACTGAATTTTAACCTTTAAACAAACTAGATGATAAAAGAAATACGATAACTAAAGATATCCCCAAAAAAACAGGCCCCGTTTAACTGCCGGGACCTGATCATAGTCTGGAATATTCGATTGAAAATCAATTTACAACCACAGTCTTGCTACGGACCAACGCATCAGAGACTGTTTAACCAAACCAACTACTAATGTATCAAAAATCAAGGAAATTTGGTATACCTAACCGGCTGTACCTCAAATTATTGTTAACCATGCGCCTAACCATTGTAATAATAATAGCGTGCCTTATGCAGGTAAGTGCATCAAGTCTCGCTCAAAAAGTGACTTTAACCAAGTCAAATGCTTCACTTCGATCCGTTTTTAAGGAACTTAACCAACAAACTGGTTATAATTTCTTTTATGCGGACAATCTATTGGAAAATTCAATACCTGTAACCATCAATGTTAAAGATGCTGAATTGCCTGCTGTGCTTAAGCAAATTTTTGCAGCACAAAATCTGGACTTTACCATACGTAACCAAACTGTGGTGATTAAAGCAGGCGTAAAGGCTAATGTGGATGTCATTTCTGGTTTTGTTGGCGATGCCAAAGAACACAAGCCAATCCCAGGAGTTACGGTATCTATAAAGGGAACAAAGTCTGCGGTTCAGACAGATAAGAGTGGAAAGTTTTCCATCAGCATACCACAGGGTGCAACATCTTTGGAGTTCAGATTTATAGGTTATAAGACAGTTGATGTGCCTATCTCCTCTAATTCTAATTATACCATTTATATGCAGGAGGATCAGTTGACACTAAATGAAACGGTGATCACAGGAATGGTCGACAGGAAGGTAAGCACCTACACCGGAGCAGCCAAAACCATAACCGGAGCTGAGCTTAAGGCCGTGAGTCCGGTAAATGTATTTGCTGGTATTGCTGCCCTTGATCCTTCTTTCAGAATTATTCCCAACAATAAGATTGGGGGTAACATTAATGCGCTACCTGAAATTAGCATGCGTGGACAAAACTCCTACCCAACACTGGGTTCAGAACTTGTTGGAAATCCCAACACGCCATTGTTTATTCTTGATGGATTTCAGGTTTCATTACAAGCCATCACAGATTTGGACATGAATCAAATTGCATCAGTAACGTTATTAAAAGATGCTTCTGCTACTGCAATGTATGGATCTCGTGGGGGTAATGGTGTGATGGTTGTTACAACAATCCTTCCGCCGAGAGGAAAAGTAGAAGTTTCCATAACCAATAACTTAACATTATCATCTCCTGATCTTTCTGTATACCACATGTTGAATGCATCAGAAAAACTGGATTTTGAGCGCCGCGTAGGTTTTTTGAATAGTTATAGCGGGCAATTTATTAATGCGGAAAGATATAAAGCCGTTTTGAGCGGTGTGAATACAGACTGGAAATCTATTCCGGTTCAAACAGGTATCAACAACAGAACCAATTTATCATTACGCGGAGGTGATCAGTCTTTGACCTTCAACCTTACTTTTAGCGGAAACCTTTTACAAGGGGTAATGAAAGAACAGGACCGGAAAAATTATTCAGGAAGTTTTCAGCTGAGTTACAAAACCAATAATTTAACATTCCAGAATAACACGATCGCAACCCAGGTTATTTCCAATGACTCACCCTATGGGGAATTTAGTCAATATCTGAATTTAAACCCATATTGGAAACCTTATGACGAAAATGGTAATGTAAACAAATACCTCGAAAATATCAACCCGGGCTTTGGTATACCTGGTTCCGTTGTATTAAACCCATTAATGGATATTACATACAATACCATTAACAACAGAAATAAGAACTTTAATTTAAGAAATAACACTACTGTTCGTTACGACTATAGTAAGTCTTTGTGGTTTACTGGTGCACTGGGCATCACCAAAGTGAATGGGACGATAGATAATTTCTATTCCGCTTTAGATAGCCGGTTTGATGGTATAACAGATTTAAGTGCACGGGGTTCCTATTCGAAAGACAACAGTGAGGCCTTTACCATGGACGGAACAGGTGCTGTGAACTACAACAAGAATTTTGGAAAGCATGGCGTTACGGTATATGCAGGATTCAGGCTTGCCAGCACAAGTTTAAATTCATATAATGTATCTACACAGGGTTTCCCTTTTGATCGTTTGGACAACATCCTGTTTGCCGCACAATATTTAAACAGCAGGCCTACCGGAACGGAAAGTACAATTAATAATCTTTCTTATACCGGAAGTGCGAACTACTCTTATGATAACCGGTATTTTACCGATTTTACTTATACCAGAGATGGTTCTTCTGCTTATGGAACGAATAATAAATTTGGTAATTTCTGGTCTGCCGGTTTAGGATGGAACATCAATAATGAACAATTCCTTAAGGATAGCAGAACAGTTAACCTGTTGAGGATTCGTGGTAGCTACGGTTCTACAGGTACATCTGTACAGGACCCTTATGCAGCACAATTCAGGTACAACCTGGGTACATCGACCGGTTATTTCGGCGAGGTAGGTGCTATTCCCGGTGCACTTGGAAACCCGAATTTAAGCTGGCAACAAGTATTAAAGTCTAACATTGGTATTGCATCAGCATTTCTGGACAACCGTTTAACTTTTAATGCAGAATTTTATAACGAAATAACGCAGAATGCGCTGACTACAGTTTCGCTGGCATCTAGTACCGGTTTCCCTTCGTACACTGAAAATTTAGGTAAAATTCAGAACAGGGGATTACAACTCGACCTCGGTTATACCATACTATCTGACCCTCGTAAAGGCTTAAAATGGAATGTTTCTGTGAACGCAGCCACTAATAAATCGGTGTTAAAAGAAGTTTCTGATAAACTCAAAGCCTTCAACGCCGCATTGAATGCGAATAATCCTGATCAAACAGCTGAAAATGCGCAGTTTATTGAAGGTCAATCGACAACGGCAATTTATGCGGTGAGGTCACTGGGCATTGATCCGGTTACCGGCCAGGAAGTTTACCTGAAAGCAGATGGTACCCCAACCTTTGTATGGGACGTTAACGATAAAACCTATGTCGGCGATACCCGCCCCAGATGGACTGGAGCCATTAATTCAAACTTCCTGTACGCAGGTTTTGCCTTAAATTTCAGCTTCAATTATAATTATGGTGCTGATTTGTATAACAGTACCTTATTAAACCGGGTAGAGGCGGTGGATGCGAGCAACAATGTGGACCGGAGGGCGTATGACCTGGGTTGGACTGGGCCTGGCAGTGTGAGTCCGTACAGAAGAATTACCGGCTCGCCGACGCCTACAAAGCTGACTTCACGCTTTGTTCAACGCGATAATAACATTCAGCTCAGCTCGATTAATTTGAGTTATCAGTTCAAAACTGCATTTGTAAAAAAGTTAGGCTTGCAGAACTTAAGTGTTAGTGCCACAACCAATAACCTGGCCACCTTTAGCTCCATTGAAATAGAACGTGGTACAGATAATCCTTTTGCCAGAGAATATACATTTGGTTTAAGTGCAAGATTTTAATTCAAAAAACATATTCATATCCCAATGAAAAGAACAACATTAATTATAGGAATTCTGGCAATAGTTGCGATGTTTTCCGGTTGTAAGAAATTTTTGGATGTAACACCCAAAACGAACCTATCTGAAGAACAGCTGTTTACTTCAGAAGTTGGTTTTCAACAGGCTTTATCAGGTGTATATGGCCAGCTTGCTAGTAGCAAACTCTATGGAGATAACCTTTCCATGGGCTTCGTTTCCGCACTTGCTCAAAATTACGCGACACTTGATCAAGCATCGGCAGTTAAGCTGCAACAGACACAAGTATTGAACTATGCTTCAACGGAAGTCGTAAGCTATACCGATTCCATCTGGTCGTCCAGTTATAGTGCAATTGCTGCAGCAAATAAAATAATTGAAAATACAGAAACAAACCGATCTGTGCTATCCAATAATTCGTACGCACTGTTGCGTGGTGAGGCATTAGCCTTAAGAGCATTTTTGCATTTTGATTTATTACGGATGTTTGGGCCGGAATATACTGCGGGTGCCAATTTAAAAGCCATCCCCTACAAAAAAGAAGTTAACCAAAATGCAAATCCACCAGCAACAACTGCGGATGTGGTAAAATTTGCGCTGGCCGACCTTAAGGAAGCGGAAAGTTTACTGTTGCCTGTTGATCCGATTGTGACCAGCGATTTGCGGACCAGGAGGAATAAGCTTAATTACTACGGTGTAAAAGCACTGGAAGCAAGAATCATGTTGTATAGCGGCGACAATGCCGGTGCGGCTGCTGCTGCAACTGTGGTGGTCAATTCGGGGAAATATCCTTTTGTAACCCAGGCACAAGCCGGTGCTGTTAATCAGGGATTGTTGGTACGTGACCGCTTGTATTTTAATGAGCAGGTGTTCATGATCAGGGTTAGGGATATACTGCCCACGGTACAACGTTACTTTAGATTCAGGGGGTCGGCAAGCCAAACGCTTACACGTAGCGCTGCTAATTTTGCTACACTTTATGAAACCAGCAGCGGCGGAGGTACAGACTTTAGGTATGCTTATCGCCTTGAGCAGGATGGAGGAGGAGTCACGTTCCCTTCTAAATTCTGGCAGGCATCTACGTCTACAACCACTATTAGTGACAATTTACTGGATCAGTATGTACCAGGTATCCGTCTTTCGGAAATGTATTATATCCTGGCTGAAACGGCATCAACACCTGCTATTGGCGTGGGCTATTTAAATACAATACGCCTGAACAGAGGAATTGGCGTTTTACCGAATACGATCACTGCTTCGACGCTTAAAGCCGAAATTACCAAAGAGTATCAGAAGGAATTTTATGCAGAGGGGCAGTTGTTCTTTTACTACAAGCGTATTAAAGCCTCCAGAATGCAATTTGGTCCTGCTATGGCACAGAGTCAATATATACTCCCAATTCCACCTTCTGAACTTCAATTTAATCCGAATTATGCTAATTAATCACACTCGTATTATGAAATACCTATTATATGTGACGATAGTCTTATTACTGTTTTCTTGTAAGAAAGAAACGGTAGAAACCTATCAGGGAAAAGATGGCGTTAGCTTTTTTGCTTACACCTATCAACAATTACATACCACAGCGGTTAGAAGTTACTCTTTTGCCTTTCAAAAAACGCTAAAAACAAGGGATACCATGTATATACCCTTGAGGCTTACCGGAAAGCTTTCCGATAAACCACGTACCGTATTGCTAAAAACAGCTGAAGGAACAACTGCAACGGCGGGCGTGGATTTTGAGCTAAAAGAAGTGACCATTCCGCCTGGAGCATCGACATTTAATTATCCTTTGATATTGCTCAATTCTGCCGGAATGGCCAGTAATGTGTACAGGATTGTACTGGAACCAGCAGAAACTAAAGACTTTACTTTAGGCACGCTTGGCCAGACACCTGGTATTAATGAAATTACGGAGGAAAACTTTAGATATCTGAAGATCGATGTATCCAGCATGTATGTTAGACCTGCTTATTGGGATATTCTTGATGAAGATTTTGGTGAATTTAGCGCTGTTAAGTACAAGTTCATGGTTAAGGTATTGGGTATAACAGATTTCTCTTTAGATAGTATCGGTTCTGACGGTCTGCTCAACTTCCCCGTGACGCTGAGAAATGCACTGGCCGATTATGAAGCTGCAAATGGTCCATTGTTAGATGAGAACGGTCAAGAGATATCGTTCCCTTAATTAAAATATTATGCATTTAAAACATTTTTTTAAACTCAGACTGGTTTTTATTGTAATCGTGCTCGCATTTGCTGCCTGCAAAAAAGACAATCAATCGTTTAAATATGATCAAATCAACGATATTAAGATCACGGATGCAACCACCAGTTTCACGGTAGCTCAACGGGATTCGCTGATTATTACACCAACTTTGTCACAAACAATGCCTGCGGGTGATTCATTTACCTACAGTTGGAAAATTGACTCAAATGTGATATCCACATCTCAAAATTTGCGCATCAAAGTAACCTTAAGTCCTGGTACCTATTTAATGACTTACAGAGTAACAAGTAATAGAAACGGTATTTATACGCTGAGGCGTTATACCGTTACCGTCACTGGAATCTATCCAGATGGCTGGTATATCGTGAATAACAAGGATGGGAAAGGCAAAGTTTCACTCATCCGGACAGATGATGTCTTTTTTGACAACCCTATGGAAGTGGCCAATAATAAAAGCTATCCAGGTAAGGCACTAGCCGTATATAATTTTGGTAAAGGTGGTTTCTTCTATTATTTCAGCGATCAAAATGTATATCGGTTTAATATGAACGACTGGCTGGAGCTTGGCGATAAAAGTTCTATACTTCCGAATTTGGCTACACCGCTTCCGTTTAAAAGTGCACCTGCTTTTATCTTAGACGCCTCCAAATTTGACCAGTTCATTGTTGCCGATGGCAGCTTATATGCTGGTATTTCAGGCTCGACTTCGGAAAACGTCAAGCCCTTCACCCAACGCATTCCTGGCGACTATGACCTATACCCGGGTGTGTTTCCTAACACTTATGACCTGACCTATTTTTATGATAACGCCAAAATGCGCTTTAAGCGGATGGCTATATTCTCCAGAATCCTGGAAGATGCAACTAAAACAACGGGCTCATTTGACATGTCAGATGTGGGAAGAAAAATGATTGCGTCTGATCGTGGCATATCAACGATATTCGAAGAAGAAATTGAGTGGTATTTCATCATGCAAGATAATAACGGGCGCTACTTAATGTCTTTAACGTATGATAGATTTGGCAGTACCCTAGTTGGGGTTAATCAACAAATGATAAATAGCCCGGAAATTGGTAGTGCCACTAACTTTGCAACCTCCTCCATCTTAAAACAACTTTATTATACTGTTGATAATAGGGTGTATTTATACGATATGCTTGCAAATTCTGCACGACTTATCTACACTTTCCCGGCTGGATATGTAATAAAAGATATCGAAATGCAACGGACGACCAGTAAACGACTGGTGATCGGTGTGAATAATGGTGCAGCGGGTGAAGTTTATTATTTCGACATTAATGCGCAGGGAGAATTTAACAATAGTACCTATGCCAAGAAGTTTACCGGCTTTGGTGAAATTGTACAAATTGCGCCTGCCAGGAAAAATTTGTAAACACAATGAATTTTAGATAATTATTTAATATTATATTACTATGAAAAAGATAGTCTTACTCCTAGCAATCCTGGCTATAGGAGAGTCTGCATTTACTCAGCAGGCAAAACCACCTTATCAGGCAAGTCTCGATTCTATGAAACTCTTTATCGATCTTTCAAAAAAAGAAGACATTCTCAACCGCCTGGTCAAAGCCCATCCGAACGAGAGTTTTGATCAATACAGGGCTATACTCGTAGATAATTTTGTAGTGGCAAAAAATTCTGAGAAGGCTTTATATTATTTCAACCAGATCCAGGAAACTGCAAGAATTATGTATGTTGAAAATGTTACTACCGGTTTAATGGCTTATGATTTGAAAGCAGCTGAAACTTTGGTTAAGCAAGAATTAAACAACTCAACAAACGCAAAGGAAGAGCGGTTGTATTTGCTACAATTATACAGTCAGGTGGCGGATAAACTGGGCGACCATGAGAAAGCTTTCGCTGCTATAAAAGAGTGCTATGAGCAGGCTAACAAAAAAAGTGCGGGATTGACTGCACAGTATTATTATTTGATGAGCAAAACCGGCAGGTACCAGGAAGCGCTTCCTGAACTGGAGAAAGCAGTTTTATCAGGCCTGGCTAATGATGATGTTAAGACCGAACTGAAAAATGCTTATGTAAGGGTACATCCAGGGAAAGATGCAAATGCTTACCTGGCTACGCTTACCAATCAGTTTGACAACAAATACAAAGCCGAAATAGCAGCCAAAATGCTGTCGGAGCAGGCGCCTGAATTTAAAGTGAAAGATATAAACGGCAAGGAAGTATCCTTGTCAGACTTTAAAGGAAAGACGATTGTTCTTGATTTTTGGGCAACCTGGTGCGGACCCTGTAAGAAGTCGTTACCAGCGATGCAAATGATGGTAAACAAATATAAAAATGACCCAACGGTAAAGTTTTTGTTTATACACACCTGGGAAACGGTTCCGAACCCAAAACCTGATGCAGTAAACTACTTGTTAACCCATAACCTGGATTTGCCTTTGTATATGGATACTAAAGATCCCGTTACAAAAAAGAATCCTGCAGTAACCTCATTTGGTGTTTCCGGAATTCCCGCAAAGTTTATTATTGATGGCAATGGTAAAATACGCTTTAAAGAATTGGGATTGCTTTGGCCAAATGAAGTTGCCGTGAGGCAACTTTCAACCATGATAGAGATGTCCAGATAAAATGTAATTATCCCAGAATGGATAAGTAATTATTAAAGTAAACCCTTATATGCCGAAATGTATATGAGGGTTTGCTTTGAAAAGGCACCAAGGAGTCATAATAATATGTTGGAGACATAGGAATACTGTGAGTTGAAAGCATGGTAATTAACTAATTTCCGGCCTGCTTGCGCTCAAACGCGGATACTTAACTTGCCTTTTAAACGTGGTATACTGTTTAAATGTAGGATTATTCTATAAAGGTGATTCTGCGTTGTTCGGCAGGCAATTAGCTTAAAGTCATTAAGTTAAGCCCTGCGGTCGTCAGTCTGAGGGTTAATTAAATTGTTTAAAATCAATATGAGTGACGTACAATTGTCTTCTCTTATCCTACGCGCGGTCTTGCCTCGGCTCGCCGCCGCCGAAGGGCTCTTTCTTTTTGGTGTCAAAAAGACCAGCGAAGCTAGCTTGAACACAGTTAAAAATATAAAGGCAAGTGAAAAAACAAAAAACACCGGCTGAAAATTTTTCTTTCGAAGCTAGTAGGCTGGCTTAAGCAGTGTAGCCCGAAAAATTTGTTAGGCCGGATTTAAGCGGAACGGGGATACCGTACTATGGCCTAGCTGGATGGAAATGCGAAAGTAGTTAAAATGCTGATTAATAATTATTTGTAAAATAACGTCAATGGTAGCGTAGTCGAAGACTTTGTTGAGATTGATACCTCGCAATTAAATGCCCTTTAACTACGTTATCATTGACAGACTCCAAAAAAAGGTCGTCATTGCGATCCGATAGCTATAGGATGAAGCGAAGCGAAATGGAGAAATCTTTGAACTATGTTAAAAGATTTTGCTTTGCAGAGCCTTCGGGTTCTCCACTGCGGTCGAAATGATGCCCCGTGTCTGTCAGTAGCGTTCCGAAGGGCTCTGGATTAATAATAGAAAAGAGTCTGTGATTCGTTTTAATTGAGTTTATAAACTTAATTTATTCTTGTATCCATAGAGACGCCATGTTTAACGCTACGGACAAAGAAGGATAAAAAAAATCCGGACAGCCGTTTATTGTTTCTTTAACCGGGCTGCTCCGATACAGTGATACACCAACAATACCTTAAGATAACTTTACCTTTCCCTTTTATTTACCTATTGTTAGCCTGCCGATCTAAAGCGAGTCAAATGTTTGATCTCCCTGATCTCAACCAGGGGTATCACTTAACCAGAGCAAGGGTTAAGCAGTGTGCAAGCAGGTGTTACGCAAGCCTGGCCGGAAGGTGGCATAAACGTGGGGTAAATGTGGCGTAAAGGTGGACTCGGAATATTTTTTTTTGGGTTCTTTAATCAGATGGATTGATTTGGGTTATCATCGCTTTTGATCAACCTAATATAAAAAATTATGGTGAAATGGGCAAAAAAAGAGCTTTGTAATTTTTGGCACGGGCAGCAGAAATGTAATTTGCTCGTGTCTGTCCGTAGCGTTCCGAAGGACTCTACGGATTAATAATAAAAAAGAGACTGTGACTCGTTTTAATTGAGTTTATAAACTCAATTTTATTCTTGTATCCATAGAGTCGCTATGCTTAAACTACGGACAGAGCGTGGAAATCTTTGAACTATGTTAAAAGATTTTGCTTCGCAGAGCCTTCGGGTTCTCCACTGCGGTCGAAATGACGCCTCTTGTATATCTGTCATAAGCCCTCCGATGTATTTGAAAAATTCTAACCACTACCATTGACAGACTCCAAAAAAAAGTCGTCATTGCGAGGAGGAACGACGAAGCAATCTATTATGCTCGTAATCCTTGCTATATAAGATTGCTTCCCCGAAAATCGGGGAAGGCTATCGGATGATGATAACCAGGGGGAATTTTTATTTCTCTTAAGTTCTACTGTGACTAATATTGATTTTTATAAATAAATTATCCCTCAGGGTGACATCAATTTTGCGATTTATCCATTAATTTAATGAAATTGGCGATTAGCTTACAGAGAAACTTCGTTAATAATGCTTTATATCGGGGCATTAGCAAAAAAGGGGATGCAGCACCATAAGCTACATCCCCTCTTCCTTAATCTTAAGGATTATTTACCTTTTTTCATTTTCTCAAGCGTAACCTGGTACTGCGCTTTATTTTCAGCTGCAACCAGATCCACTGCTTTTTGCTGCATGGCGATCGCCTGGTCCTTCTTACCCAGCTTATAGAGCAGGTTGGCATAAGTGTCAAGATAGGAAGGCTCTTTGCTCTGGGTCTCATCTACACTGCGTTTACTCCAGTTCAGTGCCTCTGCAATGCAGTCGGGATCTTTACAGTTTTCAAAAACAGTCCATGCAAACGAATTGAGCATTTCAGCAGTTACTTCGGTGCCATATTTTTTCATATAGCTTAACACTGCCGGCTGAAATTTGTCCCATTTCTTTTCGGTCTGAAAAATCTGGATCTTGATCAGGTCTGTGGGTTCGTTAATGTCCACTTTCGGGTATTTCGCCTGTACGGTCGCAACCAGTGAATCTATATTTACATTGGGTTTTCTAAGCGCGGGATAGATGTTTTCCTCCAGAATAATATTGCTTAAGATTTTATTCGATTTTCCTTTTCCCAAAATTGCATCTATTTTTTCAGGATCTTTTAGCATCAGCTCAAATCCCTTGCTTTTTGTGCTTTTGGCGTATCTGCTGATAAACTCCAGGTTCTCTTTGGTATAAAGGTCTTTTTGTGTATCAATATAAGCGTTGGCAAATTTTTCGGAGTTTTCCTCATCATAAGCGGCTTCGGCACTAATGGCCAATTGTTTCAGGGTTTCAGGAGTAGGATTTCCTGACTCGCTTTTTTTCAGCAGCGTGTAATACTGGGTTTCCGGGTTTAGCGCCATCTGTGCTCTGGCGATAAATTCATCTGCCTCACCGCCGCCCACAATACGGTGTAAAAGCTCCCCCTGAGGAGAGAAGATCAGAAAGGTAGGATAGGCATTTATCTTGAACTCTTTGCTCATAGTCTGGGCATCGGTATACCAGCTTTTAACTTCTTCACTGTCATTTTTGGTCTGGTCGAACTGTACCTTCACATTTACAAAGTTTTTGTTAAAGAATTCACCGACCTTCTCCTGCGGGAAAATGGTGCTGGCCATATATTTGCAAGGACCGCACCAGGTAGTAAAACAGTCGACCAAAAGGTATTTGTTCTCTTTTCTGGCTTTCTCCTTCACCTGCTGCCAGGAAAGTCCGTGTTCAAAATGAGTGCCTTTAACCTGTGCGCTACCAATAAAAGGCAGCAGCAGGAATATTAAAAATAATTTTTTCATATCAGTTTGTTTTCTTTGAGTTAATAAAGATCGTGATTTTAACTAAAAAGTGATGTATAATCGCTTTAATTAATATTTAAGCATATGGAATTTCTTCGTTTTTTGAGACACATATTTTATCTGTTATGATCGCGGTACTGATGTAGCAAAAAGCACTGGCAATGTATTACTTTCCTCTAAATAGCCCAAAATTGTACTTAAAGCCAATCATGTAACTTGTATTACTATTTGCGTTGGTTCCTTTTGTAATAAACTCGATGTTATCACCTTTTGCAAGTGGCATTTGATAGCCAATACCATAAGCTTGATAAAATCCGTTTGTCGCTGTGGTGCCATAATTGTAACTGGATCCCGTACCCATATATTAATAGTTTACTGTTGAGTAAGCATCCTAATAGCCAAAATCAGCCGACAAGTAAAATTTACCCATATAATATTTAGCACCAGCGTAAAATGCATTTTGCAGGAGTTTAGAATTTTTCGCTTGTTTGCCATTATTATTGCCATCATAAATAGCAGGATCGTTCTTTTGCGTATAAGCGATATTTACGCCGGCAGTAAGTTCCCAATGTTTATTGAGCCGATATTCATATCCAACCCCGGCTCCGTATACAGGGGCCTTAATTGTTGAATTTAGACCTACAAACGGAGCGACGTAAACAGAATGTTTAAGCATGAGTCTTGAGCCATTATTTTCCCCACACCCAGTACGTCAAATAACATAAGAAGAATTTTAATGTTTTTAAAGTCCGCTTTACTTTGTGTGCTTTCAGATTTTTACAAACCTACTACGCTGATTTCTGTTGCTTATGGTATAAATAGAATTAATGGTGAATGGGAGTAAGTCTGATATAATCCGGGTAAAGGGTGTAAGGGAGTAGAATCCAAAAGATATTTCATTTGAAATTCCCAAGGATAAATTGGTTGTATTTACGGGCGTTTCCGGATCATGAAAATCGTCTCTTGCCTATGGCACGCTCTATGCTGAAGCGCAACGGCACTATCTGGAATCCGTCTCGCCTTATGTTCGCAGGCTTTTCAACCAGATGAATGTTCCAGAAGTGTACTCAATCCAAGGACTGCCTCCCTCGATTGCCCTATACCAGCAACATCCCGGCCCTTCAAGAAGGTCTTCGGTAGGCAAACGTAACATTCCTTCATATGTTTTCACATATGAAGGAATGTACAACTAAAGTAAATTTACAAAAAGGATGTCTAACTATAACTGATAAGATGGCCTTTTGGAAAAACAGATATGCTATTTTAACAATGAATTTAAATATTCATCAGTCACTTCCGGCAATTCTATTTTTTCGCCCTTTGCATGGGCGTTAGAAACAGCCTTATTAATCTCATTTAAATTGTTTGTGAAAGCAGAAAACAGATGTTCCGATAAATTTATAGCTTTATAACCACCCTTCCCTTGATATATATATATGCCGTCAATTAATTTAACATGACGATAAAAGCGATAAGTGGCAACCCGCATCTTTGCGTATTCGCTTGTAGCTATAGGTTTATCAGCTTTTATTACGGCGCTATTTACATCGAAATCAATCAATGTATCGGTTTTTAGTAATTGATTAACTTTTATTGACAAATCATTATTTGAAGATTTTACATTTGAAATAGGCAAAGGTGTCATTGCAGTTTGATCCCTTTTGCAGCTTATGATTGCCACACATATTAAAATTGATAATATTGTTGTTGATTTATTCATGATTATGTTATTTATCTTTACAAGAAAACGAAATTAGTGCCACATCTGCATCTGTTGATGCGTTAAAAACCCAACGTACAGGTTTTGGAAGAGGAATAGAGTACCCATTATAATATGTAGAAAGAGGAAGTAAGGTGAGATACCATTTTCGACCATAATTACAAGTTACTAATATCACACTACCTAGAATATTCAGATTTTTGGCAGTGAGAATTATTGATGATGGAGCACCTCCATAACCGAAATCTGCGGAGTACCCGTCTGTAGGTACTCTCAGTACAGCGCTGTAACCAGGTCCGGCGTACTGTATAGGCAGCTGAGCATACGAGAACGCCGGGACTAGGGTAATCGCTAGCAATAATGATGCAATAATTTTTTTTTTCATGTAATGATAAATAAGATTAAGTTATTTGTTTACAGTACCAACTATTTTAACACCATGTTAATTAGCGATATAGTAAGATGCTACGAATGTATGTAATTTAATTGTCAAATCATACTCCTTTTTGTAGTACAGTATTGCATTACAAATGATGTTTTAAAGGATTATCATTTTGGGATAGCTTCTATTACAAAACCGATCAAGCCTAGCCCAGTGTCTACGACTCAGTAAGGGCGTATAAGACACCTATATAATTAGAAAAACAGATAAGATAAACCCTACACTCAAAGATGTCCGGTTAATCGTCGTTGCTTCTTTCTTTAAACTGATAGCCCCACATATCATAGATGAAAAATGAATAATTTTTCCTAATCAAAAAATATCGAACGCTCTTATAAACATTGAGAAAGCATATTTTGAGGCTGAAATATCCTTAAAACGTGAAATTATAGCGGCAATTTTCCTGAAAAATTAGCGTACCATGAAGATCAATACGCTTTAGTGAGCTATTTTTAGTTGCAATAATTACTGCAGATATGCATGTTATAAATTTTTTGGCAAGATATAGAATTTCAATTTTTAAGTTTGCTTAAACTCACCCAGGTTATTTTAAAGATACCTGGGTAAGTTTTAAGTGGCAAAGTCTTACTTTCTTCTAAATAGCCCAAAATTATACTTAAAGCCAATCAGGTAACTCGTATTACTATTTGCGTTGGTTCCTTTTACAAAAAACTCGATGTTATCACCTTTTGCAAGTGGCATTTGATAGCCGATGCCATAAGCTTGATAAAATCCGTTTGACGCTGTGGTACCATAATTGTAACTGGATCCTGTACCCATATACTGATAGTTTACTGTTGAGTAAGCATCCTGGTAGCCAAAATCAGCCGCGAGGTAAAACTTACCCATATAATATTTAGCACCGGCATAAAATGCATTTTGGAGAAGTTTAGAGTTTTTTGCTTGTCTACTACCATTATTACCATCATAAATAGCAGGATTTTTCTTTTGCGTATAAGCGATATTTGCTCCGGCAGTAAGTCCCCAATGTTTATTGAGCCGATATTCATATCCAACCTCGGCTCCGTATACGGGGGCCTTAATTGTTGAATTTAGACCGACAAACGGAGCGACGTAAACAGAATGTTTAAGCAATGAGTCTTGAGCCATTATTTTGCCCACACCCAGTGCGCCAAATAACATAATTAGAAGTGTAATTTTAGTTTTCATACTCCGAAATTATTAACTTCCTTTTCGTCTGCGTAATCATTAACCCTTTTTAACTTTCTTGACAATATTTAACAATTTCGGATATCTGTGGTTGCAACTGGTTCAAGTTTTTACATTAATCATTTTTTTTAAGAAATACTAGGATTGTAGGGCGGGAGCGAACAGATGGCTTTTTTTTGCCTACTTGTTTCGTAAAATGGAATTAGAAAGATGGGCATGACTGCTGTACCAGTATGTAAGATTCTGGTTTTTATATACGGCTAGCCCTCTTCTTTTCCAGATGCGGTCACAGAAAATGTCGTACCTTGTAGAAACCCTAAACAACTTCATGTGATTTTATATAGATGGGGTAAAATACGGTTATTTTGTGTTAAAATACGGTCAGTATTATGTTTCAATTGTGTTTACATTTAATAAACGTTTTTCAGACGTTTATAAATGCTTATTATCTTCTGAAGTGATAATGAGTATAACTAACTATTAACCAAATATAACTAAATGAACCAAAGTCGAATCCTCTATAGGCAAGCACCTATTTAAAAGTCAGCACTATCATTTTCAGATAAGGAATATGTTGAAACAGAAATGGTTTAAGATTTCGTCTTATGCCATATTTCTTTGCTTATTATAATAAATGTCATTTTGACGTTTAAAATTAATCTTGAAAAGGAATGGGGAATGCTATGCCTGTTTAAAACCATCTAAAAACCATTAACCAAATAATTTTATGAGTAACAAACAAGGGTTAAGCCCAAAAATTCGTAATCTGCCTGATTTATTGACCGTGTCTTTCAAAAGAATGATATCATCAGTAATGAACAGACAGCAAAAAATGAAGAAAATTAAATCCGGTTTTAACAGTATGGGATTGGCAAAATATGTCATGCTTTTTCTCACCTTTTTAAGCATTAATGCCATGGCCCAGAATTCAATCACGGTAAAGGGTATTGTTAGGGACACGACAAGCGGACTCCCTGGCGCCGTGATCAAAATTGTAGGGGCTACGAATCAAGGAGTCGCTACAGACAATTTTGGCCGATTCGAAATCAAGGCTTCAAAGTCGGCGATGCTCTCCATAACATGTATAGGATTTAAGCCAAGGCAAATTTCACTTGCTTCAAAATCAGTCGATGCAGGCAATGTGATCACTTTGGATATCAAACTTGAAAGTGCTACCACAGAGTTACAGGAAGTTGCCGTAACGGGATTTGGTAATACCCAGAAAAAAGCGAGTATGGTTAGTTCGATCACAACGGTAAATGTGAAGGATTTAAAAACCCCTTCATCAAACCTGACTAATGCCCTTGCCGGGCGTATTGCCGGAGTGATTGCTTTCCAAAATAGTGGCGAGCCAGGATTGGGCACTGATAACTCGACCTTCTATATCCGGGGTTTATCTACGTTTGGCTCAGGTAAAAGAGATCCGCTTATTTTAATTGATGGAGTGGAATCCTCGGCTACCGATATGGCACGCTTACAACCAGACGATATCTCGGATTTTTCTGTACTGAAAGATGCTGCCGCCTCTTCAGTTTACGGTGCAAGGGGGGCAAATGGGGTTGTCCTTATTAATACCAAATTGGGAGTGAACGGAAAGCCCCAGTTTAATTTCAGGGTAGAGAATAGAATGTCGAGGAATACCCGGGATTATGAGTTTGCAGACAATATCACCTATATGAAAATGGCGAATGAAGCTTCAATAACACGTACTCCAAATGGAATTGAGCCCTATTCCCAAAATAAAATTAACAGTACTGCAGCCGGTGAAGATCCATATCTGTACCCTAATAATAACTGGTTAGACCAGCTTATCAAAAAGCAAACGGTTAACCAGGGCTACAACCTGAATATATCTGGTGGTACTAACCGTGCCAGGTACTACATTGCAGGTACCTTAAACCAGGATAATGGTAATTTAAAAGTGAACCCGATTAATAATTTTAATAATAATATTCGCCTGAACAACTATTCAATCCGGACGAATATAGATCTTGATCTCACCAAATCAACCGTATTAGTTATTCGTATGTATGGCCAGTTTGATGACTATCAGGGGCCGATCGGTGGGTTTGATGGTTCAAGGCGTATCTCTGGCGGTGAGCAAACTTTTAGAAATGCATTAAACGCAAATCCGGTAATGTTCCCGGCTGTGTATCCATCAGGCAAATTGCCTTTCATTGAGCATCCACTTTTTGGTTCTGCCCAGACACGTAATACCGACCTGAGTTTAAGTTCTACCTTGTACACCAATCCTTATGCGGAGATGGTAAAAGGATATCAGGTTTACAAGACCTCGAACCTGCAGCCCCAGCTGGAATTAAAACAGGACCTGGCTGCTTTAACAACGGGCTTAAGTGCACGGGCAATGGGGTATTTACGCAGGACTTCCTTTTACAGGGTAAATAGAAATTACGATCCATTTTTTTATTCTGCAGTGATTAATGCCCAGGATCAATCCTATAATTTAACCGCATTAAATGATGGTGGACAAAATTCGATAGGTACCGTTGGAACAGAAGTACTAAATTTTAGCAGGGATGCAAAAGATATTGACTCAAGGATGTGGCTGGAAGGTTCGGTTAATTATAACAGGACTTTTAAGAATAAACATGCGGTTGGAGGGATGCTTGTTTCTTATCTTTCAGATTATGAAAACGCCAATGTTGACGAGCTGATCCAGTCTTTACCTTCGAGAAACGCAGGTGTTTCAGGAAGGTTTTCTTATGGGTATGACGATAGATATCTTGCGGAATTTAACTTTGGTTATAATGGCTCTGAGCGTTTTGATACGCGTAACAGATGGGGATTCTTTCCCTCTGCCGGTATTGGCTACCGGATTTCGAATGAAAAGTTTTTCGAACCATTGAGAGGTGTAATTTCTAGTCTTAAATTTAGGGCTACATACGGTGTTGCAGGAAATGATGCCATTGGAAGAGTAGAGGACCGTTTCTTTTACATGTCGCGCGTAAGTTTAAACGACTATAGTTATGGCGCCTCTTTTGGTAGAAATGACGGAGCTGAATTATATAGCCGTCCTGGTGTTTCCATATCCAGATATGCAAATGCTGATATTTCTTGGGAGAGGTCAACGCAGTTAAATATTGGGATGGATTTGACAGTAGGAAAAGGAATTGATGTAATTGTGGATGTTTACAAGCAAAAACGAACCAACATCTTGCAACCTGCAGCAAATATTGATAATGCAGCGGGCTTAATGGCAACAACTTTTTCTAATTTCGGAGAAGGTACATCCAAAGGTGTAGATATGTCCGGAAGCTATCGGGCAAATATTTCCCGTGATTTTTCGATCAATGCCAGGGGTACTTTTACTTATGCTACAACTAAGATAGGTAGGGTTGATGAACTTCCTTACCCTGCATCACTATCTTACCTATCGAGAAAAGGAACAGCATTTAATCAAGCATACGGGTATATTGCTGAACGGTTGTTTGTTGATGATGAAGAAGTTGCCAATTCACCTGTTCAGTTTGGCGATCGTGGCCTCAGGGCAGGTGATATTAAATATAGGGATATAAATGGCGATGGGGTCATCAACACGGATGATCAGGTTGCTCTTGGTTATCCTACAGAACCAGAAATTACTTATGGTTTCGGATCAAGCTTTAGGTATAAGAAATTTGATTTTAGTTTTTATTTCCAGGGATCGGCCCGCTTTTCGTTTTTCATAGACTCGGAACAAGTTCAGCCATTTTATCAAAGTGGTGGTTATCAGACCGGTTTGCTAAAGGCAGTTGCCGATAATTATTGGACTGAGACAAATCCTAATCTTTATGCCTTTTGGCCAAGATTAAGCACCTGGAGGGTGCCGAGCAATAATGTAACATCAACCTGGTGGATGAGGAATGGCAATTTCCTTAGGTTAAAAAATGTGGAATTTGGATATACCTCGGAGATTAAAAAACTGAATGTGAGAAATATCCGCTTTTATTTGTCGGCAACTAACCTTTTCATGTTGAGTAAGTTCAAGATGTGGGATGCAGAAATGCGTGGCAAAGGAATGAACTATCCACTTCAATCGCTTTATAACCTAGGCTTACAGGTGAGTTTATAATATAATATCTAACGGAAATGAATAAGAAAAAAATAATTGCATTAGCTGTCGTTTTCACAGTCTTTTGTAGCATAACATCCTGCAAAAAGTATCTGGATATTGTTCCTGATAACGTTGCCGTGATCGAAAATGCATTCAAACTTCGTATCGAAGCCGAAAAATATCTCTTTACCTGTTATTCTTACTTACCCAAAAATGGAGATGGCTGGTTCAATGCCGGAATGATGTCGGGTGATGAAATCTGGTTGCCCCAAACAGACAAGGCACATTGGCATCCAGCCTTTCAGATTGCCCAGGGGGAACAAAATAGAAGCAGACCCTTGTTTAACGAATGGGGTGGAGACTTAAAAGGAGCGAATGGAGGAAATAATTATCTCATGATGTTCAGGGCCATACGCCATTGCAACATCTTTCTTCAAAATATCAAAGACCCAACAAAAGCGCCCGATCTTGGAATAGCTGAACGGGAAAGATGGATCGGAGAAGTAGAGTTTTTGAAAGCCTATTACCACTATTACCTGATGAGGATGTATGGCCCAATACCGCTTATTGATGTAAATGCACCCGAATCCTCGGATCCTGAAGGGCTTTATTATAAACGTGCCCCAATAGATGAGACTGTAAATTATCTCTCAGCACTTTTGGATGCGGCGACTGAAAAGCTGCCACAACGGATTTCTGATGAGAATAAAGAGCTGGGTAGAATAACCAAGCCAATTGCGCTTGCTGTCAAGGCAAAACTCCTTTTGATGGCAGCAAGTCCGCTATTTAATGGGAATTCGGATTATGCTGGCTTTAAGGATAAAGAAAATACAACATTTTTCAATCCGGTGTTCGATCTTAAAAAATGGGAAAAGGCAAGGGATGCAGCCAAAGCAGCAATAGAGTCTGCGGAGTTAAATGGCAGTGCCCTTTACACTTATACTAATGATTCATATGGCTTAAGCGCAGAAACAAAAATTCAATTGAACATCCGCAATTCGGTAACCACCAGATGGAGTAATGAACACGTTTGGGCACTTTCAAATAGTTATTTTGTGAATGAGGCCCTTTGTATGCCACCAATGGCAGGCATCGCAAATGTGGATAGGTTCCAGTTACAAGGTGTTTGGGGAGCTCCGTTGAAAATTGCGAAAATGTTCTACAGCAAAAACGGTGTACCCATTGAAGAAGATAAAACACTGGATTTTGGCAATTATATGCAAACCAGGGTAGCCACTACCTCAGAGCGTTTTACAATTGAACCTGGATTTGCAACAGCAAGACTTAATTATGACCGTGAGCCAAGGTTTTATGCTGATCTGGGCTTCGATGGAAGTAAATGGTATATGAAGGATGCGACCAGCACCAGTAGCGACGTAAACCCGGTATATGTCCAGTCAAAAAATGCAGAGCGATCTGGATTTGGTCATTTTACCAATTGGAATGAGACGGGTTATTTTATTAAAAAACTTGTTCATTGGGAGTCAACTACGAATACCAGTAATGCCCCAAGCTGGAAGGCCTATCCCTGGCCGGAAATAAGACTGGCTGATCTCTATTTGATGTACGCTGAGGCTTTAAATGAAGTGGAACCCGGTTCCGTTACTGCAATCAGCTATGTAGACCGCGTGAGAACCAGGGCCGGATTAAAAGGTGTTGTAGAATCATGGACAAATTATTCCAAGAGCCCATCTAAGTATACCAGCCAGACTGGCCTTCGGGATATTATTCGTAGAGAACGCCTGATCGAACTGGCATTCGAAGGTCAACGATTCTGGGATCTCCGCAGATGGAAACTGTCTGGCGAGGAGCTCAATAAGGATATTACGGGACTAAGTATTTTGGGTAAGACAACTGAGAGTTATAATATCGAACGAACTATTTTCAGCCAAACATTTATAGCGCCCAGGGATTATTTTTGGCCGGTTGGAGACAATGAGATCAGAAAGAACCCAAAACTAGTAGAGAACCCTGGATGGTAGTATTTATTTTAAAGATAAAAATCATGAAATCAAAGAAAATAATAAATTACTTACTGCTGTTTACATTGGTATTTGCCCTGTTTTCCTGTAAAGAGGAAGAACTTGGTGGTCCCACAGAGCATGACGGAACTGTTCCGCAAATGGTAAGTAATATCCGTGTTGAGAATCTGAACGGTAAAGCCAGAATTACCTACAAGTTACCAAACGATAAGAATTTATTGTATGTAAAAGCAGTTTTTAAACTGGCTAATGGGACTAATTTTGAGGCCAAATCCTCCTTTTATAAAGATACTGTTGTAGTTGAAGGATTTGCCGATACACTGGAGCATCAGGTATCACTGTATTCTGTAAGCAGGAGCGAAGTACTTTCGCAACCAACTATGGTAAAAGTGAAACCCCTGGAAGCCCCATTCCTTAAAGCATTTAAAAGCATCCAGGTTATCGATGCCTTTGGTGGATATAATCTGGCAGCTACAAATCCAACACGGGATAATATTTCCATAATTGTAATGAAGATGAATGTTTTTAAGCAATTTGAAGTCGATAATTTTAGGAGCATATTTACCCGTACTGACTCAATTTTATCGAAAATCAGGGGGCTGAGTACCACAAAGCAGGAATTGGCAATTTTTGTTAAAGACAAATGGGGAAACAGCTCCGACACACTTTACAAAACAATAAATCCAATATTTGAAGCCAAGCTTAATCCATCACTTTTCCGGGCTTTGGTATTACCTGGCGACGCTCCTCAGGTTACTAACGGTGCTGCGCTGAATTATGCCTGGGATGGCAGACTCGGATGGCCTTATACAAGTTTTACCCATCAGATCAATGGTGGTAATGGGCCGCATATGGTCAGTTTTGATACTGGCGTTTCGGCGAAATTAAGCAGGGTCTGGATTCGCCCTTTCCCTGAAGGAATAAGATATTATTATCTCACTACGATGAAAAGGTTCGAAATCTATGGTTCTAATAGCCCAAATCTAAGCGGAGCTTTAGATTCAAGCTGGATTCTGTTGGGTAGCTACGAGGTTAAAAAACCTTCTGGATTGCCTTACGGGAACGATAATGCAGAAGATCAGGCCACTGCGGCAGCTGGTTTTAGTTGGGACATTAATCTCGCCGCACCTAAAGTGCGCTATCTGCGGATCAGATGCCTGGAAAATTGGGCAGGCGGAACCGCGCAAAGTATCAATGAAATAGAGGTTTATGGCTCGGTACAGTAATTCGATTCATATTTAGAACTAAGGAGATGAAATACAAAATAAAGAAAACCGTCCTTGTTTTCCTTACAGCAGTAGTGCTGTTTGGTTGCTCTAAGCCGGATGATTATAAAAAATATCTGGATGGAGGAGATATCCTTTACTCGGGTAAATTGGATTCTGTTAAAATTAATCCAGGTAACAATCGTGTACAGTTGACCGGTCTTTTAAAAGCCGATCCGAAAATCAACAGGATTAAAATCCTCTGGAATGATCAAAAAGATTCGATCGAATATTCGGTAAATATGAATACAGATTCCCGAAAATTCAGTCAGATTTTTAATGTTGAAGAAGGGGTACGCAGCTTTTTAGTGTACACTTTTGATGCTGCAGGGAACCGTTCTATTGCTGTTAATGCAGTAGGGAGGGTTTATGGCCCACGTTATGCTGCTTCATTAACCAATCGTGTAATTGGCAGCGCAACCCAAGTCAATGGTGAAACTGCCATTGATTGGCTAACCATTGATCCTTCGGCCGGACCTTTCGCTACTGAAATCCAGTACAATTCTACAACCGGATTAAAAACTGTCAGGGTACCTATAGCAAGCGAACGTACCGTATTGAATGACCTTGCAGGCACGGCATCTACAATTAGTACCAGGACCTTGTACTTGCCCACTAAATCAAGCATAGACACTTTTTATACTGAATTTGTTCAGGTTGGTGTTTTAAAGGATGTTACTGCTCAGTATATGTCAAACACCAGGATACCCTTTAATACCAGTGTGAAGGGAGACAGATGGGGAATCCCAACTGGTTGGACAACCAATGATGCCGTGCGAAATTTCAGGCAGGCAGCAGGTGTATTTTACGGTGGGGTAGATGCCTGGTTTGGCGGCCCTCAACTGGCTATGGAAGCAGGATGGTCGGCAGATAATATGACTACAATTACTGATGGTAAAATTTATCAAAGTCCTGTTTTACCAGCCGGGTTGTACACCTTCGAAATGGATATCCCCGATTGTACCGAAGGGGGAGACTTCTACACTGTGGTGGCCGACGGAGATGGCATACCCAATACAGGCAACATCACATCTTCATTGGCCTACGCCAAGACTAATGCAAAAGGTACACATAAGATTACCTTTACATTGGCTACCGAAAAGAAAGTGTCGCTTGGTTTCGTTGGCAATGTTCCAAATAAAGGGGCTGGAGATGGTACATTCTGGAGAATTAGTCAGGTTCGCCTTAAATATTTGCCCAAAACTAATTAGGTAGGTTTCCTGAGCGCCAGATACATTCTGGCGCTTTTTTATAACTTCATTATTTTGAGTTGCTGATTCCGGAAAAAGCTTTTTGTCGACGCTGTCTGGACCCATCAGATGTAAATTTCAAAATCATTGCAAAAAATAACTAATTAATGGTTGCTTTAATTCAACTTTATTGTCATACTAAAACCTAAATTCGTTTATTGCTATCTCATAATTTTGCTCATCAAACCTATATAGGTTCGGGGCCTTATGTGCTCCACCTTTTCTGGGTTCGTCAAGTTTGATCAGGATATTGTAACGCATCATTTTTCTGTAGAAGTTTCCCCGGTTCAACTTTTGTCCCAGTATGGTTTCATATAACGATTGTAGCTCTGGCATGGTAAAGGTTTTGGGAAGCAGGTTATAGCCGATAGGTTTGTAGCTGATGTGTTCCCTTAACGTACTTAATGCTTTTTGTAAGATTACTGCATGATCCATCACCATGGTAGGTAGCTTGTCAACCGGGATCCATTCACATTTGTCAGAAAAATTATCTGCAACAGGAGTTACCTGTGTATAATCCACCAGGGCGTAATAGCCAATGGTGATAAAACGTTGCTTGTGCCATAGATCATCCGGATAGCTTTCAAAATAGCCTTCCGAGCGGTTAAGATCGCCAAACACACCAAAATTATTCAGAAAGATTTTATCCGCTCCACTGCGCTCGAACAAGATCCGCTTTGCTGCATCATCGATAGATTCATCTTTGTTCACATAGCCTCCCGGCAGGATCCAGTTGTCTTCGTTTTTCATTTTCAGCAACAATACTTTTAAGCTGTTATCGTGAAAGCCAAACACCACACTATCAATTGAAATATGGGGCAGGGATTTACGCCACATTTCGGCACTCGCATCTTGTATTTCTTGAATAATCATTGCTGTAAAGTAATGTTTTTTAGACACCGAAATTAATAATTTGTTTTTCTTAATTAAACATCTTAATATTGCTTCATAATGAAGCAATGAGAAGTCGCTTGATTTTTTCTAACCAATTTATCTCGCCTCAAAAATTTTTATGCTTCAAAAAACAATCAATAAAATATCAGATAGTTTAATTATTCGTTAGTTATGAGCACCCCTAAAAGCATTTTACTGTTTTTAATGTCGGCATTTTCCATTCCTGTATTTGCCCAGGATCCTGTAAAAAGAGACTCCATCCCACAAAAGAAAATTGTAGAGAAAAAAGAAGAAGATAACCGAAATGTAATGCTCAACGCAGCAAACAATACCGGGCCAAGAGATGTAAATATTGGTCTTCCTTCAACTGTTGGTGGTATTACCATCCAGGAAAACGATTTGCCTGTAGTGTATTTTTTCTGGCCCGAACTGCCTAACAGAACATGGCGCCAGAGTGTAAGTCTGGCCAAAACGGGCCTGCTAAAAATAGGGGAGTCGGTTATTACCACTGGCGATCTGGGCTTCGCGGTAAACTCTTATACCAAACTGGGAACGCCAAAGTTCGAACTGGTAGGTAATTTGTCGGCCAGTCATTATGGTTGGCTTAAAGGCGATGTAAATGTTTCCGGGCCATTATCCAATGGCTGGTCTTATGTAGCCGGTATTTATCAGAACTATGATCCAAATTCATTTGATGTTCGGTTTTCTAACTATTCTGATAAAACCCAGATTTATCGTGCCGGTTTAACTAAACGTTTTAAAAAGGATAAAGGTGAGATCAGTTTCCTTTATAAATATGCCAAATCTATCTCTTTAACCAATTATGCGGTTTTCCAGTATAAGGAAAACGGGCAGGTGCAAGAATTGGATAATTTCAGGATCGGTAGAGATTCTTATATTATCAATGATGGAACGGTAAAGGTTAAAGATATTTTAACCGGAGAATTCAGCTATAAAAATTTAGGGAACAACGATGCTGCCTCAACTTCCCAGTCTTTTGATGTGCTGGGAAATTATAAACTGGGTAACGGATGGAAGTTTAATTTTTCTACCCGTTTCAGGTATGCAGAAGCAACAACACTTACAACTATTCCGCTAAGTATTTTCCAAACTGCTTCAGGTGGTGGATTTTCTTATCAATCAACAGGGGAGGACTATGCCGGAAATGTAAATTCGATGTTGGCTTTGAGCTCGCCAAAGGTGCCTACGAAAACGGCCATGTCCAGGTTTGAAATTACAAAAAAAGTAAATAACCATGATTTAAGAATCGGTTTAACCGAATATTTTTATGATGTAAACAAATTTACCTCGAGCCGTTCTTTCTACTACCAAACCGTAGAGGCCAATCCCCGGAAATTGGTTAGAAATACTGCAGGCGGTAGTTCAAATACCGATGCGGATGGTTTTTATAACTATAATGTTGGCGGAGAATACCATAATGGGTACGAAAATAAATTATCGGCTTATTTTTCTGATAAATGGGAAATTTCAAATAAACTATCCCTTAACTATGGCCTGAATTTACGCTACCAAAAAGTTAAGGGCGATTACTATTTAACCCCAAGAACCAGTGGTTTTGTGTTTGATCAGCGTCAGAAAACCTATATCGATAATAATTGGTTCCACCTTGGCGGATCTGTTAATGCGGTTTATAAAATTACCGATAAGCTGGGTCTGTTGGCTGATTTTACCTATGCAGAAAACAATGGTAGGTTAGAAAGTTATTCTGGAGCTGTTGTACCCAATGTGGATAAAACAAAAAGTCCGTTAGGTGCATTTGGGATTTATTTTAACCATGATAAATTTAGTGTAGTTTCCCAGGCCACCTATCTTACCAGAAACAACTATCAGGCACGGCTAAACCTGGTTAATCCAGGCAATGGAAGTGATTCTCAGGTGGCTACTGTAAATTACGATATCCAGACGATAGGCTGGACTACCGACATTGTAACCAATCCATTTAAAGGGTTTAACCTGCACTATCTGGTAACTTTCCAGAACCCGATCTATAAAAACTATAATTTTAACGCTTTTGGTAACAGTTACTCTTATGATAATAAAAATGTACTGGAGATTTCTAAAATCTTAATGGAGATCGATCCGAGTTACACTTATAAAAACGTAAAGGTTTGGGCAAGTTTCCGCTATTTCAGTAAGCAGTTTGCCAACCTCACCAATGCACTTTATTTCGCCGCAAGGTGGGAAACCTTTGGAGGTGTAAACTATAAAATTAACAAACACTTTGATTTTGGCGTAACTGCGGTAAACTTCTTAAACCAGACCGGAGCTAAAGGGACAATCAATGGAGCAGAGCTGATTACCGATGCCTCAGCTTATTATAACCAACTTTTAGTAGGCTCGTATATCCGTCCGTTTACTGTTGAGGCCTCACTTAATTTTAGGTTTTAACATCAGAAAGAGCCACATGTAATAATAAACAGATGAAAAAAATTACAACAACATTAACCCTGGGTATTTTAGCATATTTTGCAGTAAATGCACAGCAAAAGGATGGTTTTACGCTGGTAGAAAATAACAATGGTGCAACACTCGGTTATTCGTCAGCCTCAGGCCTTAAAATTTTAACTATTGGGGGTAAAAAATTTAAGGATTTAAATAAAAACGGTAAGCTGGACAGGTATGAAGACTGGCGTTTATCTGCAAGTGAGCGGGCTAAGGACCTGGCCTCAAAAATGTCGGTTGAGCAGATTGCAGGTTTAATGTTATACAGCCGTCATCAGGCCATGCCGGCAGGGATTTCGGGTTATAATGCAGGCACCTATAATGGCAAGGTTTTTCCGGAGAGTAAGGCCAGCGCCTCTGATCTAACCGATCAGCAGAAACAGTTTTTTAAGGATGATAATCTTCGCCACGTTTTAATCACCAGTGTGCAAACGCCGGAAGTGGCTGCCATTTGGAACAACAATGCACAGGCCTTTGTAGAAGGAATTGGCTTGGGGATCCCCGCTAACAATAGTACAGATCCGCGAAATACCGCTTTAGTTACCAGCGAATTTAATGCAGGTGCCGGAGGCAAAATTTCTTTATGGCCCGATGGTTTGGGCATGGCGGCTACCTTCGATCCAAAAATTGTGCAACAGTTTGGCCAGATTGCCGCAAAAGAATACCGCGCACTGGGCATTGCTACGGCTTTATCTCCTCAAATAGATTTAGGCAGTGAACCCCGTTGGTACCGTATTGCCATGACCTTTGGCGAAAGCCCTTTATTAACTACCGATATGGGCAGGGCTTACATTGATGGTTTTCAAACTTCTTATGGTAAGCATGAAATTAAAGATGGCTGGGGCTACAATAGTGTAAATGCTATGGTTAAACATTGGCCGAGTGGTGGGGCAGAAGAAGGTGGCAGAGACGGGCATTGGGCTTATGGCAAATTCGCCGTTTATCCAGGTAATAATCTGCAGCAGCATATTGATCCTTTTGTAAATGGTGCATTTAAATTAAATGGAAAAACAGGTAAGGCTTCTGCCGTAATGCCCTATTATACCATCACCTTCAATCAGGATAAAAAGTACAACGAAAACGTAGCCAATAGTTACAGCAAATATATAATAACCGATCTGTTGCGTGATAAATATGGTTATGATGGTGTCGTGTGCACCGATTGGCTGGTTACCGGAGATGAGGGTAAAACGCCAAACCTATTTGCAGGAAAGCCCTGGGGAGCTGAAGCATTAAGTATTGCAGAAAGACATTACAAGGTGTTAATGGCAGGCGTTGACCAGTTTGGTGGTAACAACGATAAAAAACCGGTTCTGGAAGCCTATAAAATGGGTGTTAAAGAATATGGCGAGAAATTTATGCGGGCACGTTTTGAGCGATCGGCAGTGCGTTTACTGAAAAATATTTTCAGAGTAGGGCTTTTCGAAAATCCTTATTTAAATGTAGCTGAAACTAAAGCTACTGTGGGTAATGCAGAGTTTATGAAAGCTGGATATGATGCGCAGCTTAAATCAGTAATACTCTTAAAAAACAAGGCAAACATTTTGCCGCTCAAAGAAAAGAAAACCGTTTATATCCCTAAAATTTATTCAGCTCCTACCAAAGATTGGTGGGGAGTTTACACACCTGCCAGGTTAGATTATCCTGTAAATTTAGCGTTGGTTAAAAAATATTATATCGTAACAGATAATCCCGATCAGGCTGATTTTGCCCTGGTTTTTGTGACCAGTCCACAGAGTGCCGAAGGCGGTTACGACATTAACGACAGGAATAACGGCAGCAATGGTTATGTGCCAATTTCATTACAATATGGCACTTACACCGCAGAATATGCAAGGGCAAAAAGTATTGCCGCTGGCGATCAGGTAATCGACCCAACCATTAAAGATCGCAATTACAAAGGCAAAACGGTTACCGCTGCCAATACTATGGATTTAAGGACCATTTTAGACACCAAAGAAATGATGAAAGGGAAACCAGTAATTGTTTCGGTTACAGCGTCAAAACCAATGGTCTTTAATGAATTCGAAAAGGCGGTAAATGGTATTGTACTAAATTTTGGTGTATCAACACAGGCTGTTCTGGATATTATTTCTGGCAGCACAGAGCCATCAGGCCTGCTTCCGGTACAGATGCCAGCGGATATGAAAACCGTTGAAGAGCAAAAAGAAGATGTGCCGTTCGATCTGGTTCCGCATCAGGATACCGAAGGTAACCGTTACGATTTTGGCTACGGCTTAAACTGGAAAGGTGTAATTAAAGATGCCAGAACAGCACAGTATAAAGTTGTAAAACCATGAAAAGTTTAAAGTTCATTTTAATTCAGTTCACTAAAATATAAAATCATGAAAAATAAAATTATCTTAATACTGCTAGTCGCTTTAAGTTTCTCCGTGTCGGTAAAAGCACAAGAAACTGTTAAATTATACAATGGCGTTGCCCCGGGATCAGAAAACTGGAAACAAAAGGAGGCCCAAACCTATTCCGAACTGTTTAAAACAGAAGTGGTTTACAACGTTACCTCACCAACTTTATTGGTTTACAAAGTGCCGCAAGGCGTTCAGAATACGGGAACAGCCATTGTAATTGCGCCAGGAGGAGGTTTTCAGAGTTTATCCATCAACAGAGAGGGAATAGACCTTGCCAAAAGGTTAAGCGAAAAAGGAATTACGGCCTTTGTGCTCAAATACCGTTTGGTAGAAACCATCACTAACGACCCTGCAAAAGAAATGATGGATAAGTTGAAAGATCGTGCCACTTTTGAAAAACAGACTGCACCCGTAATTGAATTGGCTGCAGAGGATGGTAAAAAGGCACTCGAATATGTTTATAAAAATGCATCAAAATTTGGTGTAAAAGCCAGCCAAATCGGGATTATTGGTTTTTCTGCTGGCAGTACTGTTGCCATGCAAACGGTGTTAAACAATAATACAACGTACGTTCCAAATTTTGTAGCCTCTATTTATGGCGGTCCGGCGGCTGATTTGCTGCAAAAACCAATGCCAAAAAAGGTTACCCCAATGTTTGTTTGTGCAGCCAGCAATGATCAGTTAAAGCTTGCACCAAGAAGCATCCAGTTATACAATAAATGGCTTGATGGTGGCTATCCTGTAGAACTCCATATGTACGAAAAAGGTGGCCACGGCTTTGGTATGGGGAAACAAAACCTACCTGTAGATAGCTGGGCCGATCGGTTTGAAGATTGGTTGAAATATCAAAAGTTAATGAATTAATAAATATAGATTATGAAAAAGAACCATGTTAACGGGGTGCTTAAGCTTTCGCTGATGGGGGTATTGGTATTTGCCAATATCTCCTGGAAAAATGCTTCCACAAATGGAAAAAACCCAACCTTAACCATAAACGGTTTTACCTTTGAAGATATGAACAGGAACGGTAAACTGGATAAATATGAAGATTACAGGCTTCCGATAAGCGAACGGATTGATGATCTGATCAGCAAAATGACCGATGAAGAAAAAGCATCAATGCTAATGGGTACGGGAATGCCTGGTTTCGACGGACTTACACCAGTTGTTGGCGCCATTGAAGGCCGGGTGCCGGGTGCTGCGGGCGGTACTTACAAAATTAAACGGTTGGGCATCCCCGAAATTATTGTGGCCGATGGCCCAGCTGGTCTGCGTATTAAACCCATCCGTGATAACGATAAAAATACCTATTACTGTACCGCTTTTCCCGTGGGTACTGCATTGGCTTCGACCTGGAATCCAGAATTGATTCAAAGTGTTGGTAAAGCCATGGGTAACGAAGTGAAAGAATATGGTGTTGATGTGCTTTTGGCACCTGCTTTAAACATCCACCGCAACCCGTTAAATGGACGTAACTTTGAGTATTATTCCGAAGATCCCCTAATTGCCGGTAAAATTGCAGCTGCGATGGTTAACGGTATCCAATCGAATGGGGTTGGTACTTCGATCAAACACTTTGCGGCAAACAACCAGGAAACCAATCGCCTGTCCATCAATGAGCACATCACTGAAAGGACCATGCGGGAGCTTTATCTTAAAGGTTTTGAGATTACGGTTAAAGAATCAAATCCCTGGACGGTGATGTCATCTTATAATCTGATCAATGGAACCTATACCTCTGCAAGAAAAGATCTTTTAACTGATATCCTCCGCAATGAATGGGGATTTAAAGGAATTGTAATGACCGACTGGTTTGGTGGTTACGCTGGTTTCAATGCTTTAAAAGCAGGAACAAGCAATGTGGTAGCACAGCTAGAGGCTGGTAACGACCTGCTCATGCCAGGGCTTCCTGCGCAAAAAGCAGCCATTTTAGAAAACATGAAAAACGGAAAACTTTCTAAGTCTGTAGTTGATACCAATCTCAAGAGGATTTTAGAATTGGTTTTTAAATCGCCAACCATAGCCAAATACAAATATAGCAACAAGCCTAACCTTAAAGCCAATGCAGAAGTAACCAGAAATGCTGCCGCTGAAGGAATGATTTTGCTTAAAAACAACAATAACTTATTGCCCTATACCGCCAAGGCAAAAGCAATTTCGGCCTTTGGTGTAACTTCTTATGATTTTATTGCCGGTGGTACCGGAAGTGGAGATGTAAACGAGGCATACACCGTTTCCTTGATAGAAGGTTTAGAAAAAGGCGGTTATCAATTAGATGCCGAACTGAAAACATTGTACACTCCATTTGTTGCAAAAGAAAAAGCCGCAGAACTGGAGAGCCGTAAAGAACGTGGTATTTTGGCTTTGCCACAAAGATTACCAGAACTTGAATTAAATAAAGAACTCATTGCTAAAAAAGCAGAAACTACAGAACTGGCTATTATTACGATTGGCAGAAACTCCGGTGAAGGAGGGGATAGAACGGTTGATAACGATTTTAACCTTGCTGCAGATGAAGTAACCCTAATTAATAATGTAAGCGAGGCTTTCCATGCAAAAGGGAAAAAAGTGGTCGTAATTTTAAATATTGGTGGGGTAATTGAAACTGCTAGCTGGAAAGATAAAGTTGATGCGATTTTATTATCTTGGCAGCCAGGCCAGGAGGGAGGAAATTCTGTTGCAGATATTCTCTCTGGAAAAGTAAATCCATCGGGTAAACTAACGATGACTTTCCCCATAAAATATGAAGATACGCCATCGGCTAAAAACTGGCCGGGCACACCTATTCCAAATCCTGAAAATGTGACTTATGAAGAGGGGATTTATGTAGGTTATCGCTATTTCAATACATTTAAGGTAAAACCATCTTTTGAATTTGGTTATGGTCTGTCTTATGCAAATTTTGAATATGCCGACCTTAAATTGAGTAGCAAAACTTTTAATGGAAAGTTAACCGCATTCATTAATGTAAAAAATACTGGCAAGGTTGCCGGTAAAGAAATTGTACAATTGTATCTTTCAGCACCACATCAAAATATTGATAAACCCGTTGAAGAACTTAAAGCCTTTGCTAAAACTAAACTACTTAAACCTGGTCAGTCAGAAACTTTACAGTTAACCCTGTCTCCGAAAGATTTAGCCTCGTTTATGGAAAGTAAAAGTGCCTGGATTGCTGAAACTGGAACCTATAAAGTGGCTATTGGCTCATCGTCTTTAAATATAAAACAAACTGCTGAATTCTCTTTGCCGCAAGAACTGGAAGTGGAAAAAGTGCATAAAGCGTTTGCATTAATTGCTCCAATTAGCGAACTGAAAAGTAAATAATATACGAGGCTGTATCAAAAGTAAAATATAGCTTTAAGTTCAGAATTTTATTTCGTTTCCCGTCATTCTCGCGCAGGCGGGAATCTTAAAGCACTTTGAAATAGCATTAGGATTCCCAATTAAATTGGGAATGACGACGTATCAAAATATAATTTGCTTAGTGAAGCCAACTTAAATCTTTTTGATACAGCCTCGTTTTTTCAATATTGTATTTACTCGGCAATCCATTTGTCGGCCACTTTGCACTGAAATGGAGGGGTGCACTATTAGTTAAATATATAATGGATGGTAGAAGCTCCATAACCGGGGAAGCATGATAAGCCCTGAAACTTCCTCTACGCGGATTATTATTATTATGCTCTTCTTGCGGAAAAAATCTGACTGGCAGCTCATCAAAAGGAAAATACAAAAGCTATTATTTCGCCATGTCGATTTAGGATTAATGCAGTAAAAGCCACTAAGGTTTTTGAAAAAGCATTAGCAAGTCTTAAAACCAGTAAACACCTGGATTGAATGAAGAGTTTAATTAATATTTTTGATTAATAGCGATTTGTGTGAAATAAAAAACGAGACAAACAGCGAAAAACTGATTTGTCTCGTTTGGTGCTCCCGACGAGATTCGAACTCATATCGATGGTACCGGAAACCATAATTCTATCCATTGAACTACGGGAGCAAGGCTGCAAATATAGGATTTGAAAACTTATTTTTTTTGCATTTTGAATAAAAAAATACACTTATTTTTCTTTAGTCTTTATCTGGAAAATTCTCCGCAATATCAGCGTTTTGTATACGGAAGTTATATTCAGTGATGATAAATATGCCACACTCCCCGGATAAATTTTAGGTTAAACAAATCATTTTGGAGGGTAGCATTTTGTTGCTGACACCGATCGGTACAGAGCCCTATGGTTTGTAGAGGTGTTTACGTATGCAGAGGAATTATCAATTTCTACTTAAGCATTTTGCGCATAACCAGTTCTTTAGTATGCAGTTGGACAGTAAATTGTAGTACCCCCTGCAAATGAGCTATCATTCTTCATTAAATTCCAATTTACCATCTATCACGGAAAGCAGCGTGTTTTTTTGAGCCAAAGCATTATAGACGGGGTATCTGTTACCTTTATCCTTTAATGCCATAATCAATTTATTTCTCACCATTTGCATTCTCGTTTTGTACTTCGACCTCTTTTCAATGATATCCTGTATGTCGGTTTCGATAACTGATGCATCGATTTCATGGCCAAGGGTATGGATTTTATCAAGTAGTTCAATATAAGTAGTAAAGTATTCCTGAATATTATTGTTTTCCATAACGTATAAACGCGAAAAACCATATCTTGGTTTGAGATCCGCCTGATATTAATTGTTTAAAGACCGGCCAGATATTTAAACTCGATATCTGGCCGGTCGTCTGGTTAAGATCTGTAGTCTGTTGCGCTACATCCCGTCAGAGCGCATGGCAAAAACCAATTTTACATGTCTAAAGGCATTTGTTTCGCTCCATTCATTGTCATAGTTTAAACCGTAAGGCCAAAAATGCCCGCCTCCGGTATGTATAACACCACTTTGACCATCAAAAATCTTAATCAGTGAAGTTGTATTAGCTCCCAGGAAGTCGCCTGTAGAGGTATTTGATGTCCATCCGCTACTCAAACCAACCCCATAAGTATGTGCAATTTCGTGCATTGCCGTACGCACATTCTGGTAACTGGTGTTAGCACCGAATCGTATATTTCCATTTGTACTGCCGTCGGCTGTAGGTACACCTGTGTTATATTGTACCGTAAGTGTGCGCGATGGCCAGTTAGCACCTGCATTATACCTCGAACAGGCATCATTCATGGCATTAGTAATGCGTGTCACTACATCGGCAGGTACTCCGGTGCTGTTAAGTACCCAACTCAATTGGCCGGTTGCATTAACCGTTAGTAAAGACCATTGCTGGTTCTCTCCGCCTCCATAACTCAATTGGTCGACATTAGCACCATCATCAATAGACTGATTTGCAACTTCAAGGTCCTTGCCGCTGTTCCTGTTTACAATACGATAATAGCCGTTGCCAAGTGATGTAAATAGCCATTGTTGGTTTGTTGCTCCGGAGTAGGTAGCTATGTTTACATTGTTTCCATCGGCTGTTCCTGCCTGATCAACCTGTAACCCTTTAGAACTATGCACGCCAATAATCGTATAGTAGCCACCGGAAAGTAGGGTTAAATTCCATTTTTGATTTGTTCCGCCTGTACCTCCGTACTGGGAAACATTGGCGCCATCTGCAGTCTGAAATCCACCAACATCCAGAACTTTTCCGCTTTTGCGGTTCACAATGTAAAAAGTACCATTAGTGACTGATAGAGCGGTTTCGTTAGGCGGTATTGCACTTAGTTTTCCCTTTATCGAAAGCGGATCTTTGATGTTGTCTGAGTTCGGTAACTCGGATTTTCTGCAACTGCCTGCAAATAAAAGAATTCCAAGCATAAAGATGCCAAACGGAACTGAGGTAGAAAATTTTGTTTTCATAAAATTTAGGTAAAGGTGAATGAACAGGCATATGTATCTGTTCGTTTGGTTATTTTAAAGAGGGCATATGCAACTCATTTAGTTGAGCCCCTCTTTTTTACTATGAATGCATGCTTTAAAATGATCTTAATTGATTTCAGAATTCAGAGAAGATTGCCGCTGTTACACTGGTAATTGGGAGCTTTGTAGCATAATTTAGTTTCTCATAATCGGTTAAAAAGTTTTGTGATTTCAAAAAACTGGTTATGTCAATTTTAATTGCCTACAACAAGTAATATCCATTTGGTAATTGGGATATCAGGATCTGTCATTTTTATAATTGGTTAAAACAAATTAAGCATAAAAAGGCGCTCGTAGTGAGGGGTAATCTGATAAAGATTAGGGGGCAAACTCTTTTGTTTTGTCTGTTATTGCTTTATTTTAAGCTTTTTATAGAAATAAGATTTTTATAAATTTCTTTTTACGTTTATTTTTTATCTGGTAAAGAAAAAACAAACTGAATTTTTCAATAGAAAAGATACGCTGAAGCTAGTGAAAAAGGACAGTGTTGATATTATGATGGGAGTTTTAATAGAGTTGAATAGATCAGGACTATTGATTGTACCGTAATAATCTTGTGGTTTATTAATTTTCAATACTATTTCATTAAAAAAAGCTTGTTCTTAACCATCAAATGCTTAACAAAAGAAACTTCCTGCCGTTGAGATATCTTTTATGTTAAAAAATGATTAAATCATTGCCCTTACATTCCTGTATGTTGGCTTTATGCATTCCTATTTTTAAATTCGGCTGTTCGGTTCGCGGTTTTTAAATGCTGAGGTTGGCTTTTTAGAAAATAAAAATGCACCTTTGCGAACCGTTAATAAAGGTTTAGGCATGTAACAAATTAAATAGCTGTGTATGGAAGAAATGGTTGTGGAAGAAATTCAGGAACTACTTGAAAAAGAGAATGATAAGACGTTAAAGCAGTGTCTGGATCAACTGAATATTTCGGATGTTGAAGAACTGATAGATGAACTCCCACAATATGCAGCTAAGTTTATAGAAACCTTATCCCTCAACAGGGCAGTAAACGTATTCAGGATCCTGGATTTTCCTACGCAGGAACGTATCATAAAAAAACTTTCGGGCAATAAACTCAATCAGATCATCAAAGATCTGCCACCCGATGATCGTACCGCACTTTTTAGCGAATTAAAAGGCGATGTGGTTAAAAAAATGATCACCCTTTTGCCACCCGAAGAACGTAAAGAATCGCTCGCACTTTTAGGCTACAAAGAAGATAGTATCGGCCGTTTAATGACACCCGATTACATCGCTGTAAAACCAGAATGGTCTATTACCCATGTTTTGGCGCACATCAGGCGTTATGGTAAAAACTCCGAAACCATCGATGTCGTTTATGTAATCGACAAAGATGGGGTATTGTTAGATGATATCAGGATTCGTGAGGTTTTACTGGCCGATCCTGAAGCTATTATTGGTGAATTAACCGATAAACGTTTTATTGCACTTAAAGCAAACGATCCTCAGGAAGATGCAATTAACATCTTCAGGATGAATAACCGGGTGGCTTTACCGGTAGTAGATGAGAATAACATTCTTTTAGGTATTGTTACGGTAGATGATATTTTGTGGATTGCCAACGAAGAGTACACTGAAGATATGCACAAAATCGGGGGTACAGAGGCTCTGGATGAACCTTATCTCGATATCCCGATCCTAAAACTGGTAAAAAAACGTGCAGGCTGGCTAATTGTGCTATTTTTAGGCGAAATGTTAACCGCAACAGCCATGCAACATTTCGAAATTGAACTCGAAAAGGCAGTAGTGTTATCGCTTTTTATTCCATTGATTATGAGTAGCGGGGGGAATAGTGGTTCTCAGGCTTCAACATTAATTATTCAGGCCATGGCTTTAGGCGAGGTAACCATTGCCGAATGGTGGCGGGTGATGCGCCGCGAGCTTGTTTCCGGAGCCTTGCTGGGCATCATTTTAGGCACCATTGGTTTTATCCGCATTATAACCTGGCAACAGTTACATCTCTATAATTATGGGCCACATTGGTTTTTAATTGCAGCTACCATCTTTTTTACCCTGGTTGGCATTGTGTTGTGGGGCAGTTTAATTGGTTCGATGATGCCAATCATATTGAAAAAACTGAAACTCGATCCTGCAACATCATCAGCACCATTTGTAGCCACCATGGTTGATGTGACTGGAATTGTAATCTATTTCAGCGTAGCCGTATTAATTTTAAAAGGCGTTTTACTTTAAATTTAAATCATGCAAAAGAAAATTACCACACTTTTTACCGATATAGGGGGCGTTTTATTAACCAATGGCTGGGATAGGCATGCAAGAGGAGAGGCTTCGGTGCTTTTCAACCTCGACTCTGTTGATCTCGAAGAACGCCATCACCTTACTTTCGATACTTATGAGGTGGGTAAACTAACGCTTGATGAATATCTGGAACGTATTGTTTTTTTCGAAGAACGGAACTTTACCTACGATGATTTTAAAGAATTCATGTTCAAAAAATCACTTCCTTATCCTGAAATGATTGAGTTGATCTGTGATTTAAAAAAGAAATACAACCTTAAAGTAGCTGTAATCAGTAACGAGGGCAGAGAGCTGAACCAATACCGCATCAATACATTTAAACTAAATGAATTTGTGGATTTCTTCGTATCATCAAGCTTTGTGCATTTCCGCAAACCCGATGCCGATATTTTTAAGGTAGCGATTGATATTTCGCAGAGCGATGTAGAAACGAGTTTGTATATCGATGACCGGATGTTATTTGTACAGGTTGCTGAAGGTTTAGGTTTAAAAGGCATTCATCACAGTAGCTACGAAGATACAAAAGCGCAATTGGCCGCTTATGGGTTGGAGGTTTAATTTTAAAGTTATTTCCCGCAGATCTCGCTGATTCACGCAGAGTAAATTAACCTAATGGCCGTCATTCCCGTGCATACGGGAATCTTAATACATTTAGTGGAATTGCAATAGTCTACTGGAGATTTTTTTTTGTCATATTATTTTTATTGAGAAGCATTACTTTAGATATTTTTCTTTCTTTTAAGCTGCGATTTTAGGATTTATTGAGCTGTTTGCAAAC
>Ga0190271_10000075_pt1 | contig 54384 bp, 46 predicted proteins | sample Popmic356T_FD_133747 | JGI IMG/M metagenome (GOLD analysis project Ga0190271, IMG submission 133747) | Populus adjacent soil microbial communities from riparian zone of Weber River, Utah, USA - 356 T | ecosystem: Environmental > Terrestrial > Soil > Riparian zone | place: USA: Utah | collected...
AAAGTTATAAACAACAAATGAATAAATTTTCAGCCGGTGTTTTTTGTTTTTTCATGTGTGTTTATATTTTAATGGCATTCAAGCTAGCCTTGCTGGTCTTTTTGACACCAAAAAGAAAGAGCCATTCGGCGGCGGCGAGCCGAGGCAAGACCGCGCCGTAGGACAAGAGAAGACAATCCTACGTCACTAATATTGATTTTCACACAATAAATTATCCCTCAGACTGACATACGAGATAATTTTATTCAATTTTTAAACAGGCGATAAGTATTCAACACCTTAATTAAAGGTTAATTTAATGTTAATGAAATGTTATCTTATCAATAACAGGTTGATTCATGAGCTATTTAAGGTAATTTAGACCCTTTATATTTGAGTTAAATCTAAAACCTTGTCTATGTCTGCTGTTATCTATACTGTTATAAAAGAATTTTTTGTTGAGGTAAACGGCCACGCCATAAAGGCTAGAATTATGTCGCCCATAAATGACGACAAAATTTTCGTTTTCAAAATCAGTTCATTTTACAAAAGCAAAACTGATGCCGATGCCTATGAACCGGCATCCACATTTACTTCTTATGCAAATGCAGAGCGGCATTTACTTCAATACCTGGAAGGTTTCCAGAATACACTGGATCTGGGTGGAGGCATCGCACCAGGAAATAGTTTTTAGCCATTTTCTTTATCGTCTTTCTCAGGGGGAAGTTCTGATTGGATTACCTCTTCTTCAAACTCCTTTTTGTCTTTTTGGTTTCTTATGATCAGATAAGCAATTAAAATAATGACCAGAACTGCAACGCCGATTACTATTGGATAATTCATATTTGTTCGATTAAATGCTAATCTATGTGATTTAACCTAAGTTAGTAGAAATATTTTATATGTTAAGCAGCTAGTCGTGTGTTAACATAATAATAATATTAATTTAACTTTCCAATTCTTTACCTTTGGAAAAACCCATAAGTTTTAATGAAAAAGAATAAATCTAAGTCGAAAAATCATTCGACAAGCAAAAAATTACGTAAAGAATTAGAATCGAAATTGTCCCTTGCATTTAATGAACTTGTTATCCAGTACGGCAAAGCGAAAAAAACCGATAAAGTAATCGAAAAATTTGCAAAGCAATTAACTAAAAAAGTTACTTTCCATACTCAAGATGATTCTATAACGCCATATATCAAAGAAGAGCAAGTTACTCCTGCAGCTCCGAAGGCTAAAACGGCTAAACCGATTGCAGAAAAGAAAGCAGTAAAAAAAGAGCCGATAGCGGAGTAAATTAAAATTCAATTAAGCGAATACTGTAATAAAAAGTGTTTTTTATAGCACATACCCGTTTTAAATAAAAAAGCAGGATAATTTTCTAATGGAAATTACCCTGCTTTTTTTGCAATAAATCTATTTTGATCTGTCCATTACAAAAAATTGTTTACCCTTTCGTTACCAGTTGTTTACCCTTTCTGTACACCAAGTTAACCCCAGGGTTACCCTTTGCTTACCCTTTCTCTACCTATTTATTACCTAAAGGGTAAAGGATTGGTAAACAGACGGTATAGGAGAAGTTATTTTGGGGATAATCTGGTAACCATAAAAGGTAATTATTTTTTCTGAAACCATTAATTTTATGGCTCATGGCCAGGGCTAATTAAGTAATTATTTGGGATATTATCGTCCAACCGACATTCGACAGAACCCATTCACCCTCATGGAGTAAGACAATCTAATTCTTATGGATGTGGCAACTGTATCTACGTAATACTTCCCGCCCAGTATTGGGCTTCTGTTTGTTTGGCAATATCAACCCAGACTAAATCACCTAATATGCATTTTCTGTTCTTACCACCCCTATATTTGCCGCCGACTTCCTTTTAGATTCGCAGTCACCCACTACACCCTTGTTTTAAGCTACACTTGCTACTGCAGAGCGTGTTCGGGATTCTAACCTTATAGTTGATTGGCCTTGCCCTGCTCGAAAAAAATAAAGCCAGATATAGCTATCTGACTTTATAATATTATTTAAATAATTAGAACTTTTAACCTAACGCCCCGACGAGCGAATGGAAATGCTTAAAATAAAAAAATCAACTTTTGTAGGCAAGGCAAATTATTATGCTAAGCAAACCCAACCTTAGTTCCTGCATTTTCAAAACTATCCGAAGCCAAAAAATATTATAAACTGACTGCCAATTTATATTGCGTTTACCAATAATTTATCGGATGATTGACAACTATTATCTCAAAGGTCATAATTATAAACTCAAAGGTTATTGTTTTACTTTAGTTAACCATTATTGTTAGTTGTTTATGGATATGTTATTTTTTCACCTATTGGTGCAATACTTGCTTTAAATGTTTTAACTATTGTGACAGGATTTGAACCATTTGGTGGAGTTACTAAAAAAGTATATCGTACACAAACACCATTAAGATCAGTAGCATTATAATTAAATGTCCCTCCTCCACTAATATCTTGACGATGTTGAACTTTAAAGGCGATAAAACGATCATTTTTAATTTCTGAACTACTTCCATACATATACACTTCGTCGCTCACAATATCTCGCCCTGAAAATTTAGGAAGCGTATAAGAAGATAGATTATATGAAAAATATTCTCCAGCTATGAATGGAACTATTGTTGTTTTTTCAATACCGTTCCAGGTTGCGCCAACTGGTTTTCGAATAGGAATATTAGCCCCTTGATACCAATATCTATGCCTATAAGGTACTAACAAGTCCGTTCTTATAAGTTTAACTGTAGTTCCATCATTTGTAACTTCTGGATTATAAATAATATTATCCGTATTTTCATAATCAAGATAAATTAAGCTATGATCATTTATATATTTTTTTGGAGTAGATTGAGTTTCAAGTGAGTTAAGCAATTCAGTAAAAACATGAACTACGGGAGATTTAGTAACATTTACAACACCCATAATTTTATTATAGTTTGGTATATATCCAACTGTATTCGAATTCGCCGATCCTGGCATTGCTAAAGTAGTACTTAGGATACCACTATTATTTGTTATTGAGCCTGTTAAATTAGTTTCTACCTTCAATTTTAAATCAACTACTTGAGGGCTACTAGCAGACCCACCTAATATCGCACTAAAAAACCCTTTAACCGCACCACTTAATCCGCCTTTAATACCATCCTCTATAGACTTTGTAACATCTGTTCCAAAGACTTTTGATTTAGGTAGATTTAGTGCTTGTATCCCCTTAAAACCAGCTACATGAATAGCCGTATTCCCTAAATTACCTAATAAACTACCTAAGTTAAAACCACCAGAATTTGCAGTACCAACTGTACCAGTTAAAGTTCCATTTGACGTTCCATTTAGAACGATTTGTGATAAATTAGTTGAAGACACATTCCAAACAAAGTTTAAATTCTCATGATTGGCGTTTGCAATATATGGATCATATGCTAGTTCATATTGACAAGCAAACCAAGCACCAGTTGATAGTATTTGATAATTTTGAATTTTTGTTACAGATTTTTGTACATTTCCAGGATCAATAATCTCTTTAGAAAAATTCATTATTGAAGACGCATATCCGCCAGATATCCCTAATCCATCACTAAAGTACGAAGATGCATACGGGCTTCCGGGAGGCAGATACAGGTAAAAGCGTATTATTCCTCTATACTTGTTGTAAAGTGCGAAAAAATTTGGAGATGTTACTTGTGTAGGGCTAAAAGTATTGTAGACCAGATTCCAACCATCAGCCTTTTTATAATCAAAAGCAATTTCATCTGGGAATAACTGATTACTGCCAGATGCCCATGGGACCAAGATAGGCGGTAAACCCACTGGTGTAGGCATATAATCAGTTGTTTTCCATTCAAAAACATGAGTTGGAATAACTGTTATTTTATTTGGTATTTTTAAAGTAGCAGGCTCCGTGAGGGGGCTACTTTCTTTCTTACAGCTTACTATAGCTGCAGACAACATAATCGCAACTATTGCAATCTTGAGCGCTTTAATTTTTAAGTTTTCCATCAACTAAAAATATATGATGAATATTAAAACGATATTAACTAAATATCAAGTTAAAAGACTAAAACTAATGCTTAAAAATACATTATACACGAAATATAAAATACAAAAAGCCAGATATCGCTATCTGGCTTTTTGTATTTTATATTCTTGAAGGCTTAATAAACGTTAGTTTGAGGTGTAAAGTTAGCCCAACCTGCTGTCCAGTCTGAAGTACCAAATGCGCCACGGTGAGTTACCACATCAAAACCAGTTAAGCCTGTAAAGCTAGCACCTGTTAATAAAATTGATCCGGTATTTAAAGTGAATTTAGGAGTACCACCTAAATCAAAAATAGTTTCATCAATACCTAAATCTTGCCATTTTCCATAAGTTTCGTTTGCGAATGACGTTGTTTTAAACCAAACATCAATTGCCTGCGTACCAACATTACCAGTTGATTTCGTTTCAACCCCAATTGGATTTGGAAATGTTGTTGTACCACCAGTACCGTAACCATTTGCCCCCCAACCATCAACACCTGCCAAAACAATATTTTTTAATACCAGCTCGCCATTTGCAGCATTAGCCAATGTGGTTGAACCATCTATAAACAATCCATTAGGATACGCTGTAAATACAGAATTGTAAATTTTTATTTTATTATTCCTTCTCAAATGCATTGCATTTTGAAATTGAGTTGAAATAGTTTTTGTTCTGTCTTTCTTTGGGCCAATAATTGTTACGTTCGAAAACTGAGCAGATGTGTAAGGTGCAACGCTTGATCCAGTTCCATCGTTATCAACTTCAAAACCATTAGAACCAGATTGATCGGCAGAATTTGCATCGCGGATACCAATAGCAAACTGAACAGTACCACGGAAACCAAAATCAACGTCAAAGTCATCATCAAGACCACGATACGCAATTAAGTGTTTTGCATTTACAGTTCCGCCAAACCATTCAAAAGCATCATCTAAACCATAAGAACACTGTACATAATCAATTACAGTTCCCGAACCTACTGAGCCCATAGTTAAAGAGTTAACCTCTTGGTTTGGATTAATCGGTGTACCAGCATAATCAATTCTAACATATTTTAAAATACCAGAGTTATCAGTATCAACAGTACCACCGTGCCAGCCTTCGTAAGCTCCTTCTAATTCGGCCTCACCACCTGCTTGATTGTTAGTTGCTTTTCCACATAACACCACACCACCCCAGTCTCCTGGCTCACGTAACCCTGCAGCACGTTCCGATGTAAAAATAATTGGTTGAGATGCAGTACCTTCAGCAATTAATTTATTTCCTCTTTGTACTACTAAAGTACCTTTTGTTTCTCTATCGCCGATAACCACCGTACCTGCTTCAATTTCTAAAGTAACTCCTTCAACTGCTGCTAAACCAGCTTTGTTTTTGGCATCTCTACCCACTCTAACAAAACCATTAAGTCTGTAAATTTTGTCTTTAGTCCATTTGGTATTTGTCGTAATGCTTCCATTCGCAACTTCTACTATTGGTTTAGTAAATCCTGTAGTTGGATTTGTACCTGGGCCTGATCCGTTACCAGAATTATATCCTGCTTCATTGTATTCGATAATAGTTGTCCTTTTACATGAACTAAAAATTAATGTCCCTGCCAAAACAAATACCATTGTTTTGAATCCGTTAGTACCAAATTTTGGCTTGTAAAGCTTTTTCATATTCATTTTTCCTATTTTAAGTCTTTATTTTTTTATTTAAAATATTTTGTAAGAAAGTGTTAATCCGAATTGACGGCCACTTTTAAATTGTGCAGTGACCTGATCTTCTGACTGATCAAATTTTCCATCTTGATTTCCGTCTTGCATCAATGTAAAGTTCTGATTGAGCAAGTCGTTGAAGTTGGCTTTTAACGATAGTTTATTAGTGAAGTTTTTTGTCACAACTAAATCAACTACATTTCTCGGCATTTCATAAATATCCCTGATCAGATCTGTACCAACAAATGCAATACGTTTTCCAGCAACATTATAAAGCAGGTTAACTTGAAATTTAGATTTAATGTTATTATAGAATATAGCCGCGTTTAAAATATATGGCGATTGACCTTGCATCGGACGATTATTTGATTGTCCAATTGCGCTGGCACCATCAAACATTACTTTACTATTAATGTAAGAGGCATTTAACAAAATTGTGATGTCATTTAAAAACTTACTTTCACTTAATCCTGCAAGTGATTTACGCATTTCCAGTTCTACTCCTATATTTCTAACGTTCTGAGCATTATTGAAATTAAAAGATTGTGCATTAGAACCCGGTATAGCAGTCATCTCAATCGCATCTTTAAATTTTTTATAGAAACCTGAAATACTGATCAGTTCGCTTGTCGAAGGATAGAATTCATATTTTAAATCGTAATTATCAATCTTTGCTGTTTTCAAATTTGGGTTACCTGCAACATTGAAATTCTGATCAAAATCATAAAATGAAAAAGGAGCAATTTCTCTGAATTCTGGTCTGTTTAATGTTTTACCATAAGCCAGCCTGAATAAAGACTTTTCGTTTATATTGAACTGTACATTTGCCGAAGGAAGTACCCTTGTAATATCATTATTAACATTAACGGGGCCGCCAGTATCAAAACTATTCAGTTTTTGAACGTTATTCTCTACTCTTGCACCTGCAACTATTGTTAGTTTGTCTTTATACGGCAAAACAAAATTTGCGAATCCAGCTAATAGTTTATTTGAAGCATCATAATTATCGTAAGGATTAGATTTCTCGTCCAGTCTGATTCCCGTAGTTGTATTGATATTTTTCCAATCAAAAAGCTCACTTATAGTTCCCTTCAACAACGACTGATCAAAATTTAATGAATTAGCCCTCACATACCCGATGTTTCTTGAAGAAAATGTTCTTTGTTTATCTTCATAATAACCTCCAACTTTTATCGAAGGCTTAAAACCTTCAGATTTTGGAGCAAGTGCCTGTTCTACATTAAATGCACCAGTTTTGATGTCCTCATTCATTTTGGAATAAAATCTTCCCAGAAACTCTGGTTGGGCACCGCCAGTTGGCACAAAAATATTGTATGTACCATCTCCATTAGCGAGTGTTCTGTAACGTGAATAATCTGGCTGGTCTCTAAATGATTTACTATAACCTAAAACCCAGTCAAATTTTGTATGCTCTTCATTGAATTTATGAGCACCGGATAATTGTCCGGAATAGATGCCACGATATAAAACATTCGATGCATAATTGGCATACTCTTGCTGCTTTTCAGACCCCAAGCGACTAACATATTGTGATGTACTTAATTGATTGTATAAGTTTTTGAACTCGAAAGTATTGTTGTTATCTAATTTAAAAGCCCAGTTATGCACAACCCCTAAACGAACATTGTAGGTGTATTGATCATCATTATATCTGTAATTTTCTTCAGCAATTTTTGAAATTGGATCGTAAACCTCGTAGTTTCCTCTAAAAACGGCATTATTTGTTTTGCTGTTACTATAGGTAACCGCTGTAATATTTCCCAATAACTTATTGTTAATGTTAAATCGCTTGCTACCATAGATATTTAGTTTTTGATCCAAATTAGCAGTATTAACGTCAGGTACCCAGTTATTTCTGAGTGCATGCCCAGCGGCATTTAATTTGTTGGCATTAACCTGGTTTAAATTTGAAGGGAAATTAACAGGCAGATCATTTTCACCTGTATTGAAGCCAGTAAAGTATAAGTTTCCGGTATTAGTCCTCTTGAAATCTTTGAAAGTAGCATTTTGACGGTAGCTTGTACCATAATCTATTGTTAACCGGTCATCATCAGGAATACTCTTAAGAAAAACTTTTACAACACCTCCTGCGAAATCTGCTGGGATATCAGCAGAAGGACTTTTATAAACCAATACGCGATCAATTTGATTGCTTGGAATTAAATCAAAAGAGAAAGACCGAACGTCAGTTTCCAAACTTGGTGCTGTCACATTGTTTAACTGAACGTTATTATAACGTTCGGCTAAACCACGGATATTAATAAAGCGATTATCTACAATAGTAATACCCGGCACACGTTTCACCACCTGTGCTGCATCCGTATCACCAGATCTCTGAATGGTTTGAGATGAAACCCCGTTTGCAATGGACTGGGATTTTTTCAGCTCTGCTAAAAGAGAAACTTCAGTACCTGTTTTTCTGGATCCTGTAATTACGACATCATTAAGGGTAGATTGATCATCTTCCATTACAACATCTATTACAGTCGTTTTTCCTGGAGTAACTTTTACATTCGGAATTATCTGTTTTTTAAAGGAAATAAAAGAAAAACTTACACGGTAAGTCCCTGGTTTTACAGTATTAAGAACATAATTACCTTCAGCATCACTGGTACTACCAATTGATGTTCCTTCTATTTGGACAGATAATCCCACCAACGTTTGACCCGTAGATTTATCCGTTATTTTTCCAGAAATTTTTCCAGTTTGGGCATACGAAAGTATGCTGATCGTCAAAGCGAACACAGTAAGTGCCGCTCTTTTAAAAGAGTTTAGTAATTCCAATTTGCCTTTATTTGATAAGGGCAAAATTATTACCACAGTGTTAACTGCAGGTTAGATGTTAATTAAGGTTTGTTTACCTTAAGGTTAATTCTAAGTTAACAACATTTCAATCCTAATATTTAATCCTGGTTTTCTTGCAAATGAAGTGCAATAACCAGATCGGACCTATTAACAGGAACTTAACATCATCAAGGAATGAGGGTTTCTTTCCTTCAATTTTATGACCAATGAATTGACCAATCCAGGCCGCAACAAATATTGCCGCATAAATGGCATAAGCCGTACCAGTCCCTAAACCTACCACCTGCTCAATTTTTACGATGATGTAACTCATTAGGCCAACCACCCAGATCATCATGAAAAACAATACAGGTGATAAAGTGAAATAATAATACAAGCTAAAGGCTAAAAGGAACGAAGCCCAGTTAAAGAAACCGTTATAGCTACCCAAAAAGCCAATATGTGGAAAAGGAATCTGCCAGATTAAACCCAATAAACTGAATACGATTAATGGAACACAGATCCAGTGTACCAGTTTGTTAGTCGGATTTTGGTGACTTTCGGCATACTTGTCAAAAAGCACATCTACAGGTCTCTTTGGTTCGATTTGGATAGTTTGCTTGCTCATTACGTAAAAATAAAAAAAGCGATGGATATTCCATCGCTTAATATTTTGTTTAATTCATTCTCCAAGGTTTGTGTCTTCACAAACCTTTTGCTCGTATCGTTTCGTGAGGACACGAACCGAGGCTAGCGGGATAAATTTTAATCAGTGTAATCACAAAATCTGTATAATCACCTTCTTTATTTCGCAAATGCTACAGAACGGGTTTCCCTGATTACGGTAACCTTAATCTGCCCCGGATAAGTCATTTCGGTTTGAATACGTGTTGAAATATCAGCGGCTAAAAGTTCTGCCTGTGCGTCGGTAATGCGTTCGCTTTCTACAATTACACGTAACTCTCTACCAGCCTGGATCGCAAAAGTTTTTTCTACACCTGGGTAAGATAAAGCCAGTTCTTCAAGGTCTTTTAAACGCTTGATGTAACTTTCTACTACCTCACGGCGGGCACCTGGACGGGCACCAGAAATAGCATCACAAGCCTGAATGATTGGAGAAATCATTGAAGTCATCTCAATTTCATCGTGGTGAGCACCAATGGCATTACAGATTTCAGGGTGTTCTTTATATTTTTCGGCCAGTTGCATCCCTAAAATTGCGTGTGGCAATTCAGGATTATCATCAGGCACTTTACCTATATCGTGTAATAAACCTGCACGTTTGGCCATTTTGGCATTTAAGCCTAGCTCTGCAGCCATGGTAGCACAGAAATTTGCTACTTCACGAGAGTGATGTAATAAGTTTTGTCCATAAGATGAACGGTAACGCATACGGCCAACCATGCGGATCAGCTCCGGATGTAAACCATGGATACCTAAATCGATCACGGTACGCTCACCAATCTCTACAATCTCATCTTCGATCTGTTTTTTGGTTTTCGCTACAATTTCCTCAATACGTGCCGGGTGGATACGACCATCTGTTACCAAACGGTGTAAAGCCAAACGGGCAATTTCTCTTCTTACGGGATCGAAACCTGATAAAATAATGGCTTCTGGTGTATCATCCACAATAATCTCAATACCGGTTGCCGCTTCTAAAGCACGAATATTTCTTCCCTCTCTACCAATAACGCGACCTTTAATCTCGTCACTTTCGATATGAAAAATAGATACAGAATTTTCAATAGCTGCCTCTGTAGCCGTACGCTGAATTGTTTGGATCACTACTTTTTTAGCTTCTTTGCTCGCAGTTAACTTGGCTTCATCAACAATATCCTTAATCTGGATCATGGCCTGTGTACGGGCAACTTCTTTTAGGTTTTCTACCAACTGGTTTTTAGCCTCTTCGGCCGATAAACCTGCAATAGTTTCCAATTGTGTTAGGTGTTGATTTTTAAGCACTTCTACCTCTTCTTGCTTTTTAATAGCAAGTTCAGTTTGTTTTTCGAGGTTGCTTTTGTGCTTATCAAGTTCCTGTTCTTTTTTATTGAAGTTTTCCATGCGCTGGTTCACCGATTGCTCTTTCTGCTTCATGGTGTTTTCGCGTTGGTTAATGTTATTGTTTTTGGCATTCACTTCTTGCTCATGCTCTGCTTTCATTTGCAAAAACTTTTCTTTAGCTTCTAAAAGTTTATTCTTTTTTAAGATCTCTGCATTGTTTTCTGCATCTTTTAAAATCTTTTTCACTTTGTTCTGTGCGGCAACTTCCTGCTGTTTAAGCAAGTTACGCAGGAGGAATCTTCCTACCACTACTCCGATAGCTATACCCGCTATTACGGCAAATACGTATCCTAATATTTCAACTATTTCCATTTTGTTTTTTAAGTAAAAAAAAACCGCAACTAATTTTTAAAGTCTCATACATTTTAAACCTCAACTAAGCATAATTAGGGTTTAAGCCATTTTCAGGTGCCATAGCAGATGAAATACGCCCTCTTAACCCTATAGATATTGAAGTGTTAAGTTTTATAAAATTTGAAACTCAAAAACTAGCCGCGGCTATGTCTTTATGCTAAATATTGGCAACATCATCCTAATCCGATAACTATCAGATTTATTTCAGGATCTTATTAAACAGCCCCTGAAACAAGTTCAGAGTGACGAATGCCGAAAGAACGAACCTTATTTTGAAAAGAAATTATTGAGTAAAACATCCAATTCTTCAACTTTATCGGCAACAGCAGTATCCTGACTTTGTACTTTGTTTTCTGTTCTTAATACGGCTGTTGCATAATGCAACACGGCCATAGAAAGAAGATCCTGCTTATCTCTAACCGCATAATTATCCTGGTAATCTTTTATGCGCTCATTGATCATTTTTGCTGCCCGTCTCACAATTTCTTCCTCTTCCATATTCACCTTTAGTGGATAAATACGGTCGGAAATGGTTATTTTAATCGAGATTTCTCCCATTTGTTTAGCTTAGTTTCTGATTTCTTTGCATCATTATTTTTTTAATAATGCAATACTCTTATCAATCTCACGCACAAAATCGTTAATTTTTTGTTTAATGTCAAGCGATTTTTCACTTGTTCCCTCTATACTTTTAGCCAATTTTGTAACCCTTAATTTTTCGTCAAGTTCCAAATTTTTGCCTTTCGCTGTATCGAGTGCTACTTTTAACGATTGATTTTCAAGCTTTAATAAATCATTTTCTTCCTGTAGCGCATTACATAACTCAATTACCTGAGCTGTTTTTTGTAATACTTTATCTAACTGATCTGCAACAGAAGTCATGAATTTATTTCTAAAAATACGAATTTATATTTTATTTCCTAATTTCTGCACCAGCTTGTGCCGTTAAATTCGCGATTAATTTCTGCATCGTGTTTTCAATCTGCTTATCGGTTAGGGTTTGTTCTTCATCCTGCAAAATAAAATTCAAGGCATAAGATTTTTTTCCCTCCGGCAATTTATCACCAACGTATACATCGAATACACCAACTTCCTTGATCAGCTTTTTATCGGTTTTAAATGCAATACCCTTTAAGGTATCGAAGGTTACATTTTGATCAATCAACAATGAAAGATCGCGACGAACCTGCGGGTATTTAGAAACATCTTTGTGTACGATTTTATTTTTCCTTACAATATCTAATAAAGTTGCCCAATCGAAATCAGCATAAAATACCTCTGCATTTACATCAGCCACTTTGCGGTCGGCTTTTGAAGCCGCACCGAAACTTACCAGGATTTTATCTCCACGGAAATATTTGATGCCGTAAGCAAAGTTTTCATCATTTAAAGTATCAGACTGATAGCTTGTAACGCCTAAACGCGATATAATTGCATCAACTGCTGATTTTAAATTATAGAAAGTAGATGACTTCGCATTATGGTTCCATTGCTCGCTTTGTTTAGCTCCCGAAATTAATAATAACAACCTTGGGCGCTCTACATATTGCCCATTGATTAAATGATAGGTTTTACCGAATTCGTAAAACTTTACATCAGCATTTTTACGGTTCTGGTTGTAGGCTACACTTTCTAAAGCCGGCATCAATAAACTCTGGCGCATTACATTTAAATCGCTGCTTAACGGATTTAAAATGAATACTGCTTCCTCTAAATTTTTCGAATAAGCCGATTTAGTTAACGAGTTACACATAATTTCTGCATAACCATTAGCGGCAAGCATATCTGCAATTACATTATGCGTATTTTCTTTTTCAGGTTTAATGCTGTAAGAAAGCGATGCATTTACCTTTGCCGGAATTTCGATATTGTCATAACCATAAATACGTAATACTTCTTCAGTAATATCACACTCACGCGTCACATCAACTTTAAATGATGGCACCCTTAAAGCTAAAGTATCGTCAGAAGTATTGGTTGCCGAAATACCTAAAGCTGTAATAATGTGTTTAATTTCGGTTGAAGGGATATTTGCACCGATTAATTTATTGATATTGGTATAGCTCACATCAAACTCAAACGGCTTGATGTGGCTTGGATAAATATCAGAAACTGATGAAGAAATTTCGCCTCCAGCCAGTTCTTTAATTAATAAAGCTGCGTATTTTAAAGCTGTTACCGTAATCTCCGGATCGGTACCACGCTCATAACGGAAAGAGGCATCGGTTTTTAAGCCATGTCTTTTTGATGTTTTACGTACAGAAACCGAATTGAAATAAGCACTTTCTAAGAAAATATTTTTGGTATTGGTGTCAACACCAGAAGACTTTCCGCCGAAAACGCCTGCAATACACATTGGTGCTTCAGTATTGCAGATCATTAAATCATCTGCACTTAACTTACGCTCCACATCATCAAGGGTTATAAACGCTGTTCCTTCAGCAACTTTTTTCACGATTACTTTTCCACCGGTAATTTTATCGGCGTCGAAAGCATGTAAAGGCTGACCTAAACCATGAAGCACATAATTGGTAATATCAACCACATTATTGATCGGACGTAAACCAATTACCTTCAATTTATCTTTTAACCAATCTGGTGATTCTTTTACCGTAACGCCAGATAGGGTAAGGCTGCTGTAACGCGGACAAGCTGCTGAATCTTCTACTTCTACCGGAATTACCAGATTTTCGTTGTCTGTTTTAAAAGCTGAAAGATCAGGCATTTCATATTCACTTCTGAAATAAGCCGCTAAATCTCTCGCCACACCTAAATGTGAAGCCGCATCGGCACGGTTTGGTGTTAATCCGATTTCGAAAACAAAATCATCATCCATTTTGAAATGGTCTTTTGCTCGGATCCCAATTTCGGTATCTTCAGCAAGGATCATAATGCCATCATGAGACTTGCCTAAGCCAATTTCATCTTCTGCACAGATCATCCCCTGAGAAAGTTCGCCCCTGATTTTTGATTCTTTTATTTTAAAAGGCTCACCCTCTAAAGGATATACCGTTGTACCCACTGTGGCTACTACTACTTTTTGACCGGCGCCTACATTTGGAGCACCGCAAACAATCTGAAGGTTTTCTTTACCACCAACGTTTACCGTAGTAATGCGCAAACGATCGGCATTGGGATGCTGAACACAGGTTAATACTTCGCCAATAACCAAACCCTCTAAGCCGCCCACAACGGGCTGCACTTTTTCTACACTTTCTACTTCTAAACCAACATTGGTAAGGATTAAGGAAAGTTCCTGAGGTGTTTTATCAATCTGTACGAATTGTTTTAACCAGTTATATGATATTTTCATCTGTTAAGATTTGAGATTCCAGACATAAGATTTGAGACTTGCAATCGCTTAACCTTATTCAAAGAATTATAAAACGCAAAGATATTATTTAAAGGTCAAAGGAGAAAGCCAAACCCACAATCTTGACACAATAAAAATGACTAATGGCCAATACTTAAATTAGATAGAATGACCGCGCATGCCCCTGCTCCTATTACCAGCATAATCACTGAAGCAATAACCAATTTAAGCCCTGGCTTAACAGGTTGATTTTTAGCCGATTTTACAATGATTTGAATGATACCAATTGTAAATAACAATCCGACAATTACCCAGTATACAATAAAAAGTTCCATGATTTATTTTGAAATTAACTGTTGGCGAGCAATACTGCACAAGCACCAAAACCGATTACCACCATAATTACTGAGATAATTAGCAATTTAAGCCCAGATTTTACCGGTTCGTTCCTGGATGATTTAATGATAATCTGAATAATCCCAACTACAAAAAGTACAATTGCGGTAAGACAATAAATTACAAATAATCCAAATAAACCACCCATATTAGTTCATATTTAATTTTTCCCTGATCAGATCTATTTTATTGTCGCGGTAAAAAATATTCATCGTTTCGAATGGTACAATTTTGTATCTATCGCTCACAATGTGCACACATGATTTTTTAACTGCACGTACATCAAAGTCCAGCGGGTCCATAAAATTCATGATAATGATCCGAAATAAATTGTCATAACTTAAACTATCTGATTTTACCCTGGGCAGGCAGCACATCAATTCGCCAAAGGTATCTTCGGCACAATCTACTGAAACACCTGTACTAAACAGGTTGAGCATATGCTCTTTCAATTTTTCATCGTGTTCAAAAACAATCGTATTTTTCGAATTGTTGAGCAAATCTTCGGGGTTGATCAAATGCGTCATCGGAATAACCTCATCGCCAATTTTTAATGCATAAGCCATACACAAGGCATCAGGGTTACATGGCACAGGGATTAAATCCTGAGGGGTAAAGGTTGGGTATTGCTCATAAATTTTTCTGCGTACCTCAGTTAAGGTGATTCTTCCCTGCTGATCATTATAATCATCATTTCTTCCGGCAACCTGAGTAGGCTGGAAAGTAACGCCACGAACACATTTCTGTTTTAATGCATAATCTAAAATATCGCCAATTTCATGATCGTTAAGGCCATTTTGCAAAGTAACTACTAAGGTTGTTGATACATTAAACTGATTTAAATGATCGATAGCCTTTCTTCGCACTTCGGTAAGATCTTCGCCCCTTAGCTTGGTTAATACTTCAGCGCTGAAGCTATCAAACTGAAGGTAAATTTCAAAATCAGGCATATAACTCGCCAGTTTTTCCACAAAATTAATATCCTTGGCAATCCTGATTCCATTGGTATTCACCATCAGGTGTTTAATGGGTTTGGTTTTCGCAAGATCTAAAATCTTAAAAAAATCGGGATGTACGGTTGGCTCTCCGCCAGAGAGCTGTACCACATCGGGCTCACCTTCGTTGGCCACGACAACATCCATCATGCGTTCTATTTCTTCCAAAGTTCTGTGTCTGCCATAACTTGGCGATGACATGGCATAACAAGTCGGACAGGCCAGGTTGCAACGATCAGTAACTTCTATTACCGTTAAACACGAATGCTGTTCATGATCTGTACACAAACCGCAATCGTAAGGGCAACCGTAATGCACTTTGGTATTGAACTTAAGCGGCATTTCCGATTGTTTATTGTAATTCCTGATCTGTTTATAGTATTCAACATCATCGGCAATCATCACTTTACTATCACCGTGCGTTCTGCAGTTTTTCAACATAAACACTTTAGCATCCTGAAAAACAATTTTCGCATCGCAAAGCTGTAAACATTCCGGACAAAGGCTCTTGGTATAATCGTAGTATATATAATCTCTGGTATTTGCCATAGTGTTTACTTTTTAGCAGCTATCTGTTTAGAAATTCTGATGATGAATCTATAATAATAAATAAAAATAAACAATGCAGACCAATGAATGCTGCTTAAATTTAAAAATAATGAATGGTAAGGCTTAATAAATTCGATTAAGAAGCGAAATAGAAAATACAATACCATAAATAGTTTAAATCGATCGCCATTAATCAGTTCTTTATACTTTAAGCTATTAAAAAGAAAAATCAAAAGCACGAGATAAATCATCTCGTAGAGCATTATCGGGTGCCGAAGGATTCCGTCGCCCAAATCCATACCCATAAAAAAATGAGTGGGAACGCCATAAGTTGGTTCGTCAATTCCCATAGAAAAGCAGCCGATACGGCCTATCATCAGTGCAACCAAAATCGGGATCACATAGATGTCTCCAGAAGCGATATTCACACCTATGATCTTTTTTATCAATTCGACACCGAACAAACCACCAAGTAAACCGCCAACAATGGTTTTACTTTGATATAAAATTGAAAACGTTAGGTGATTGATTACCTCTGGAGTTTCCAGTACAGCTACCACCCGAGATCCTATTAATGCACCAAACATAGCTCCCAACATAATCCAAAGCCTGTTTTCGTCAGAAATCTGATCTACGATGCCTTTTTTATAATAGTAATAAAGCCTAACACCAATTATAAATGCGAGCGTTTCGAAAATATAGTGATAATGGTATTGGTTACCAAAAAGCTCGAATTGAATAGGAAAAATCGAAAGGGTTTTCAGTAGCATTTATTTAAAAAAAAGTCTACAGAAAACTGGCAGATGATCAGAATAATATCTTTTATCCTTACTATCGGTTAAAACGGCAAACTTTTGCACCTTAAAACCTTTGTTTACAAAAATGTAGTCAATCCTGTCTTTCAGATCGCTGTCGAAATGAAAACCATTAAAAGTACCTGCAGGACCATACGGCGGCTCTACAGAAATCTCTTTAGCATCGGTCAGAAAAGATTTAATGGTTGCAATGGCTTCTGTTTCAGGTGTTACATTTAAATCGCCGGTAAAAATAACAGGCAATGTTGGTGCAATCTGCTGTATTTTCTGTTTCAACAATTTAGCCGATTCAATTCTCGCTTTCACCCCAATATGATCATAGTGCGTATTAAAAACGATAAATTCTTTTCCATTCAGCTTATCGTACAATTTAACCCAGCTGCATACACGGTTAAGTGCAGCATCCCATCCTTTTGAAGGAACATCAGGAGTTTCTGACAGCCAAAACGTTCCGCCGTCTTTTTTAGTGAAACGGTCTTTATCAAAATAAACAGCTGAAAATTCTCCTTTTCTTTTCCCATCCTCACGCCCAACTCCTACCACATCGAAATTAGAGTTTTCGAGCAATGCATCAAATTGTTCGGGCAAGGCTTCCTGTACGCAAAGAATATCAGCATCATGAAATTTCACTAAAGCTTTTACATTGTCTTTTCGGTTTGGCCAGGCGTTAACACCATCTGATGCTACATTTAAGCGGATGTTATAGGTAATGATATTAATTGGAACAGCTTTTTCCTGAGCAAAAGCCATAATGGTTAATAAAAGAAAAACAGGGATGATTTTTAAAGTATTCATAAATATAATTACACAATTTAATTAATGCTGGCTAACCAGTAACATTTAATTTTAAGCCGCTATTATACTAATTTAACGTTAATTATACTTTAACAACCGAATATCTTTTAAATCAGATCTTCATCTCTATAGCTATAGTAACGATTATTGGCAAAAATCAGGTGATCAACCACATACAGACTAAGCAAATTCCCTGAAGCAACCATATCCCTGGTCAACTTATCGTCGCTTTCGCTGGGCTTTAAATTTCCTGAAGGATGGTTATGCGCTAAAACAACATTTGCTGCATTGTTTTCTAAAGCTGTTTTAAAAATAATTTTCGGATCGGCTACTGTACCTGCCTGCCCGCCTTTGCTGATCAAAAATTTACCGATTACGCGGTTAGACCTGTTTAGCAGTAATATCCAGAACTCTTCGTGATTGAGATTAGCAAAGGTTTGATGTAAATATTTATAAACATCGTTAGAAGTAGTTACATGTGTAATCACCTCCTCTGTAGTTTCCTTTCGCCGTAAACCCAACTCTAAAGCGGCAATAATAGTTAATGCTTTGGCTTCTCCAATACCTTTAAACCTGGAAAGATCCAGAATAGAAGCTTTTCCCAGTTTTGTTAAATTGTTATCGTAAAAAGATAAAATCTTTTTACTTAAGTCGACAGCGGTTTCATTTTTACTTCCAGAGCCAATTAAAATAGCAATTAGTTCGGCATCTGTTAAATGTCTTCGGCCATGCAATAAAAGTTTTTCGCGTGGCCGATCTTCTTCAGCCCATAACTTTATCCCTACTTTCTGTTCGTAATTCTTCATTTTTTTAGACAAAAAAAAGCATCCTAACTTTTGGTTAGGATGCCTTAATATCGTAAAAAAATTGGCTTATTTTAAACCATTAACGAATTTCGTTAATTTTGATTTGTTATTAGCCGCTTTGTTTTTGTGGATAATATTCTTTTTAGCTAAACGATCTAACATAGAGATTACTTTAGGCAATAAATCAGATGCAGATTTTTTATCTTCTGCAGCACGTAATCTTTTAATAAAGGTACGTGTAGTTTTTGCCTGATATCTGTTACGTAAACGTTTTGTTGCGTTTGCTCTAATTCTTTTTAATGAAGATTTATGATTTGCCATTTCTATTTAGCCTTTTATTTTTCTTATTCGTTTCCTATAATTCGGGTTGCAAATATAGGATTAATGTTTTTAAATTACAAAACACTTTCAACTTTTTTTTCATTAAAATTGAACCCTATTTCCGAACAGCAAAAATACATTAAAATTATTCATTAATAATACTTTAACATAAATGAATAAAAATTCTTTTCAATGGAGAAAGAAGGCTTAAAAATACTATTTTTGGGCAAAACGATTTTGAGTGAAAAAAAGAATAGCCATCTTTGCATCAGGTTCCGGCTCTAATGCCCAAAAGCTGATGGAGCATTTTAAGCGGAGTAATGAAATAGAAATATCTTTGGTATTGACCAACAATGCTGATGCGTATGTATTACAGAGAGCTGATAATTTTGAAATCCCCACTCATATTTTCGACAGGAATGAGTTCTACCACACGGATGAGGTAGTAGACCTGCTTAAAAACCTTGAAATCGATTTTATTGTGCTGGCCGGCTTTCTTTGGCTGATCCCTAAAAGTCTGATCCACGCCTACCCGGGCAGAATTGTTAACATCCACCCTGCAATCCTTCCAAAATTTGGCGGAAAGGGTATGTACGGAGATCATGTACACCATGCGGTTATGTCTGCAGGCGAAACTGAAGGGGGAATAACCATTCATTATGTTAACGAAAACTACGATGAGGGTGAGTATATCTATCAAGCCAGGTACAGAATAGATAAAAACGACAACCTGGAAATGGTAAAGTTTAAAGGACAGCAACTAGAACACCAGCATTACCCACGCATTGTAGAAACTATTGTTAAAAAGATCAGCAAATAAATGATTCGACACAGGTTAATAAGGCTATTAAAACAAACTTTAGCATAGTTAACCTGACTAGCAACTCTACCTTATTATATATAGTGGAATAAAATTTAACATTGATCGGTAAATCTCATTAAAAAACAATCCTGTTTTACTACCTTTGCGGCTCAAAATTTTCAGTCGAATGAGTCAATCCATTAAAATCAAAAACGCTTTAATCTCAGTATATTATAAGGATGGTTTGGAGCCATTGGTAAAATTGTTAGCCGCACAAGGTGTACAATTATTTTCTACCGGTGGAACAGAACAATTCATCAAAGATTTAAACCTTCCTGTTACGGCGGTTGAAGATTTAACTGGTTATCCATCTATTTTAGGCGGACGTGTTAAAACTTTACACCCAAAAGTATTTGGCGGAATTTTAAACCGTAGAGCATTAGCTGGCGACCAGGAGCAGATTGCTGAATATGAAATCCCTGAGATTGATCTGGTTATTGTTGACTTATATCCTTTTGAAGAAACTGTAAAAGCAGGCGGAACACCAGAAGAAATTATTGAGAAAATAGACATCGGTGGTATTTCCTTAATCCGTGCTGCTGCCAAAAACTTCAACGATGTGGTGATTATCGCATCAAAAAACGACTATCCTACTTTAGAAGCGCAATTGGCAGAACAAAATGGCGAAACTACTTTAGCACAGCGTAAAGCATTTGCTAAAAAAGCATTCCATACTTCTTCTCATTACGATACTGCAATTTTTAATTATTTCAATACTGAAGAGCCACTTGATGTTTTTAAACAGAGTGTAACTGAAGCTAAAACTTTACGTTATGGTGAAAACCCACATCAGGGAGGTGTATTTTATGGCGATTTAGACGCCATGTTCACCAAACTTAACGGTAAAGAGCTTTCTTATAACAACCTGGTTGATGTGGACGCGGCTGTTGCTTTAATCGATGAATTTGAAGATCCAACTTTTGCGATATTAAAACACACCAATGCTTGTGGTATTGCCTCACGCCCTACCGTTAAACAAGCCTGGGTTGATGCTTTAGCCTGCGATCCTGTTTCAGCTTTCGGTGGCGTACTGATTACCAATGTGGAAGTTGACCTTGAGACAGCACAAGAAATTAATAACTTGTTTTTTGAGGTGTTGATTGCTCCTTCTTACCAGGCAGAAGCAGTTGAGCTGTTCAGCAAAAAGAAAAACCGCGTTATTTTACAACGCAATGAGGTTGAATTGAGCAAAAAACAATTTAAAACATTATTAAACGGTGTAATTGAGCAGGATAAAGATTTAATCATCGAAGGTCCGGAGCAAATGACAACCGTTACCGATAAAGCACCAACAGCACAAGAGCTAAAAGATTTGTTCTTTGCCAACAAAATTGTAAAACATACTAAGTCGAATACCATTGTTTTAGTTAAGGATGATGTTTTAATAGCAAGTGGTGTTGGCCAAACCTCACGTGTTGATGCCTTAAGACAAGCAATTGAAAAGGCTGCTTCATTTGGTTTCAGCGTTAAAGGTGCTGCAATGGCTTCTGATGCTTTCTTTCCTTTCCCGGATTGTGTTGAAATTGCTGCCGAAGCCGGAATTACTGCTGTTTTGCAACCAGGCGGATCGATTAAAGATGCCGATTCTGTTGCAAAAGCAAACGAAAAAGGTATTGCCATGGTAACCACTGGGATAAGACACTTTAAACACTAGTTTGAGCTTAAAGCCGAAAGACTAAAGCTTAAAGCGAAGATCCTGATAAAGCCTAATGACTTAAAACTTTAGTCTTTTAGCTTTGGTCTTTTAGCTTTTTATTTTCCAAACATTTTAATTGCCTTAAAAACAATTTAATAACTGAAGAAAATAAAACTTAAAACAATAAAAAAGCTATTTTTACATTAGGAATAGTATAGATTTGATAAAATAAAGAAAACATACCTTATACATGGGATTATTTAACTGGTTTACGCAAGAAGTTGCCATCGATTTAGGCACTGCGAATACCCTGATTATACATAACGACAAAGTAGTTGTAGATGAGCCATCTATCGTTGCTTTCGATCGTACTACAAACAAAGTCATTGCTATAGGTCGTCAGGCAATGCAAATGGAGGGTAAAACCCACGATAATATTAAAACCGTACGCCCATTAAAAGATGGTGTAATCGCCGATTTCAATGCTGCTGAAGCAATGATTAAAGGAATGATCCGTATGCTTAACGGCGGTAAAGGCTGGATGTTTCCTTCTTTACGTATGGTAATCTGTATCCCATCTGGTATTACTGAAGTAGAAAAACGTGCGGTACGCGACTCTGCAGAGATTGCCGGAGCAAAAGAGGTGTACCTGATTCATGAGCCAATGGCTGCTGCTGTAGGGATCGGGATTGATGTGGAAGAGCCAATGGGCAACATGATTATCGATATAGGTGGTGGTACTACTGAAATTGCGGTTATCGCTTTGTCAGGTATCGTTTGCGATCAGTCTATCCGCGTTGCGGGAGATAATTTCGACTCTGACATTGTAAACTACATCCGCCGTCAACACAACATCATGATTGGCGACCGTACCGCTGAAAAAATTAAAATTGAAGTTGGTGCAGCTTTACCTGAGTTACAGGATGCTCCTGCCGATTTCGCGGTTCAGGGTCGTGATTTAATGACGGGTGTACCAAAACAGATCACTGTTTCTTATACCGAAATTGCACACTGTTTAGATAAGTCAATCTCTAAAATTGAAGAAGCAATTTTAAAAGCCTTAGAGATTACTCCTCCGGAACTTTCTGCCGATATTTACCAAACAGGTATTTATTTAACAGGTGGTGGTGCATTATTAAGAGGATTAGACAAACGTGTAGCTGCTAAAACTAAATTACCTGTTCACGTTGCAGAAGATCCACTTCGTGCAGTAGTTCGTGGTACTGGCATCGCCCTTAAAAATATTGGCGGATATAAATTCTTAATGCAATAAAACACGGAAAATGGAAGATGTATGATGGATGATGTATTGACTCCATTATACATTTTCCATCTTCCATCTTACCTAAAAATATGCGTAACCTTTGGATTTTCATCAGCAGATACAACGCATTTTTCTTATTTATCATTTTTTTTATCGTTGGCATCTACCTAACGGTGAAGAACAATTCCTATCAGCGGAGCGTAACCTTAAACTCAAGCAATGAGGTAGTTGGAACCGCTTACGAAAGGTTAAATATTTTTAAACGATATCTAAATCTGGGTGTGGTTAACGATAGCCTTGCAGCCGAAAATGCAAAGCTTAAAAGTAAGCTATTAAGCTTAACTACTGTAGATACAGCCAAAGATGTTAAAGTGGTAGATACGGTTACCAATCAACAATACACTTATCTGGCAGCCAAGGTGATTAAAAATTCGATCACTTTGCGCAATAACATCATGACCATTAATAAAGGTACAGTTGACGGGATTAAAAGTGGTATGGCTGTTATTGCGCCTCAACGCGGAGTAGTGGGTTTTATTCGTGATGTTTCTGCACATTTAGCCACCATCCAGTCATTACTACATAAAGACACCAAAATTAGTGTGACCTTGAAAAAGAATAATGCGCTTGGCTCATTGGTTTGGGGCGACGGAAATTTCGATATTAAAAAGGCATTTGTGAAAGAGGTACCCAACCACATTAAAATGTATGTTGGCGATAGTGTGATTACTTCTGGTTATGGCTCATTCCCTGCGGGGATTTTGGTTGGAAAGATTAGCAAGGCAAATGTGGCCACGAATGATAATTTCTTATCTGCAGAATTAAATTTATTTACTGACTTTAGCACATTGCAATATGTATATGTAGTTAAAGATAAAAGTGCTGATGAGCAGAAAGCTTTAGAAAGCATCGCTAAACCGAATGAATAGTAGAATCATAATTGTAAATGTGATCAGGTGGTTTTTACTACTTTTTGTGCAGATATTTTTGCTCAAGAATATGGGATTTTACGACCTTTCCACGCCATTTATCTACGTGCTGTTTCTGCTCCTGCTTCCATTCGGTATCCCAAATATATTGTTGTATTTACTGGCTTTTATCACAGGATTAACGCTTGATGCTTTTTATGATACCATGGGCGTACATGCCACAGCTTGTGTTGTTCTGTCTTTTGTAAGGATTTCTTTTATCTCTATAAGTTTAAACCGCGACGCTATCGACGATCCGGAACCATCGTTAAGTTATATGGGTTTCCAGTGGTTTTCTCTTTATGCTTTCCTTTGCGTTATTGCACACCACCTGGTGCTGTTCTTTTTAGAAACATTTAGGCTAACCGAAATTGGTTATACCTTAATGAGATGCGGCTTAAGTTGTATCTTTACACTGCTTCTTATTTTATTGGTAGAGTTTATATTCTATAGAAGAACACCGCGCTAATGGATCAGTTATTTAACCGAAAATATATCGTTCAAGGATTATTTATTGTAATCGCCCTGATTTTATTGGGGAAGTTATTTTATATCCAGATTATTAGCGACAAGGCCTTCAGTTCTGCCGAAAGTAACGTGTTGCGTAAAATTTACAAATACCCAGCCCGTGGTGCTATCCTCGACCGGAACATGAAGGTAATTGTGCAGAACGAACCTGTTTACGATTTAATGGTTACCCCAAACGAAGTTAAACCATTCGATACTTTGGCAATGGCCAATGCCCTTGAAATCACCATTGATGATGTACGTAAAAAACTAAAAAAAGCCAGGGCACAATCTTCTTATCAGGCTACATTTTTCGAAAGACAGATCTCAGTGCAGAGTTACGCACGCCTGCAGGAAATCATGTACCGTTTTCCGGGTTTCAGAACCCAGGATAGAACGATCAGACATTACCCCGACAGTATTGCAGGGCAGCTATTTGGTTATGTAAAAGAAGTAAGTCCTGATGACATTGAAAAATCGGAAGGGTATTATAAACCAGGCGATTTTATCGGCAAAAGTGGTTTAGAGCGTTCTTATGAAGATTTTTTAAGGGGCGAAAAGGGAGTGATCAATACCTTATACGATGCCAAAAACATTGCCCAGGGCAGTTATGCCAATGGAAAATATGATATAAATGCCGTATCGGGAGATCGTTTAATTTCTTCTTTAGATATCAGAATCCAGCGCCTTGGCGAAGAACTGATGAAAAATAAGGTAGGCGCCATTGTAGCCATTGAGCCATCAACAGGCGAAATATTGGCTTTTGTAAGTAGCCCAGGATACGATCCTAACCAATTGGTAGGTAAAGATTGGGGTAAAAACTACATGAGTTTGATTGCAAATCCTTACCGTCCGCAGATTGTAAGACCTATTGCAGGGCAATATTCACCTGGATCATCGTTTAAACCGGTTGATGCCCTGGTGGCATTGCAAGATGGCGCAATCGATCCAAATACGACCTTTTTCTGTCCGGGTTATTACATGGCCGGAAATCACAAAGTAAAGTGCGAACACGTAGACGGAACCATTAATATGCAACGGGGCATTGCACGTTCCTGCAACACCTATTTTTGCCATGTTTTTCAAAACATCATCACCAAAAATGGCATGAAAAACCAGCGTCAAACCTACACACACTGGCACGAACAGATTGCAAAATGGGGTTTTGGCCAGAAACTGGGCATAGATATGCCTTTCGAAAAAAAGGGGATATTTTATCAGGCTGATCATTATGATAAAATTTATGGTAAACGCTGGGGTTACACCACCGTAATTTCGCAGGCCATTGGTCAGGGTGAAATTACGTCTACCCCATTGCAAATGGCAAACGTAATGGCGGCAATTGCCAACCGTGGCTATTACTTAAAGCCTCACTTAATTAAAGGTATCGGCGATAAAAATGTAGTGAAAAAAGAATACGTGGTTAAAAATTATGTGGGTGTGGATGAGAAATATTTCCCGATTGTAATTAATGGGATGCGGGATGCGGTAAACAGTCCGTGGGGAACAGCAAAAGAATCTCAGATCCCCAATATTGTGATGTGTGGTAAAACCGGAACCGTACAAAACCCACATGGTAAAAACCACTCGGTTTTTATCGGTTTTGCACCAATGGATAATCCTAAAATTGCTATTGCGGTGATTGTAGAAAATGGTGGTTTTGGTGGATCTTATGCTGCACCAATCTCGAGTTTTATGGTTGAAAAATATCTGACTGACAGTATTAAGCCACGTTCGAATGGCTATACTGTAAAAGCATTCTCTGAAACCAATCTTTTACCTGCATTAATCGATAAGACAAAAAAAGTTAAACCGACTAAACTAGATAGTTTAAAATTAAAGAAGGCAGATTCGCTGAAAAGGGTTAAAGACAGTTTAAAAATAAAACCATCAATATTAAAACAAACTGTTGCTACCAAGCCGACAGTAAATCAACCCATTGTAAATCATAAACCTGTAAAAAAATGATCCAGCAACAGGGAAATCGTTTCTTTTTTAATGTAGATTGGATTACTGTTTTAATCTACATTGCTTTATGCGCCATTGGGTTTATCAATGTTTATGCCTCCATTCCACATCACGAAGGGGCAACCACTTTCGATTTTGCAAGCAGTTATGGCAAACAGTTAATTTATGCAATTACCGGCCTGATATTGGGTTTATCGATTTTATTGTTCGACGGGAGGCTATTTAACGTATTTGCACCCTTTATTTATGGAGCTACCCTTTTTCTGCTGGTTGTGGTGCTCTTTGTAGGAAGAAATGTAGGTGGAAACCAGGCCTGGATACCCATAGGATCATTCAGGCTACAGCCTTCAGAGTTTGCCAAATTTGGTACAGCCTTACTTTTAGCCAGGTATGTGAGCACTTTCAATCCAAAATTCAGGGATATTAAATCAATTGTAATTGCCGGGTTGATTGTAGTAGCCCCCCTTTTATTGATCATGCTGCAACCCGATACGGGTTCTGCACTGGTTTTCCTGGCCTTTATGTTCCCTTTATACCGGGAGGGCTTATCCGGCTATTTCCTGTTGATTTTCCTGGGGATGATTGTACTGTTTGTTGCCGATTTCCTGGTACCAACTTACATCCTGATTCTTATCCTAACTACTATTGGCGGACTTTTCATATACAATAATAGGCGAAAACAGAAAATCATTATTTCTACCGTACTGGTAACCATTATCGCCATTGCTTATTTATTTGTGGTTAAAATCGCCTACGAAAAAGTTTTGGCACCACATCAGCGTAGCCGTATAGAATTGATGCTGGGCCTCAAAGCTGATAACAAAGGCGCAGGTTATAATGTAATCCAATCGCAGATTGCAATTGGTTCAGGCCAGGCAACGGGGCGTGGGTTTTTACAGGGTACGCAAACTAAATATGGTTATGTACCCGCTCAAAGTACCGACTTTATATTTTCTACTATTGGCGAAGAATGGGGCTTTGTAGGCTGTTCAGTTGTAATCGGCCTATATATGTTTTTATTATTGAGATTGATCAACCTGGCAGAAAGGCAGCGGTCTACCTTCTCGAGGGTTTATGGCTACAGTGTGGCCTGCATCCTCTTTTTCCACGTATTCATCAATATCGGGATGACCATTGGTATTATTCCGGTAATCGGGATTCCGCTACCATTTATTAGCTATGGTGGTTCGTCATTATGGAGCTTTACGATCCTGGTGTTTATCTTTTTAAAGCTCGATTCTAACCGGATGGGATTTATTTAAGAGTCGGGGGTTCGAAGTCTTTAGTCCGGAGTCAATACCTGGAATGTTATCCGTGAGGTTATTTAAGGATTTTTGCCTCACATCATCAAAATAGGAGATATTGATATTTTTTGGAAAGCAAAACCTGTATTCAAATTATTGCCTGTTCCCGCTAAACGCTTTACTGCGTGTTCGCTTTTATCGGGTTTAGGTGGGCAATTCTGTGCTACTATTCTGGGTTAATAAACCCCACAAAAATGAAAATACTTTTTGGAGCAGCCATATTCATATTGGGCAGCACCTTTCGCAAAAAGATTGAAATGATGGCGGGGCTACAGCAGCCGTGAAACACTAAACTTTCATTTCCTAATCAAAAAAACAAAATTGTTTTTGTTCTTATCAGCATTAGAAACAAAGACGATGCCCTCGCGTAACGTCATCCTGAATTTATTTCAGAATCTGAATGAGTGATTCTGAATAGATTTTGTTACGACATTACGAATGCCAATCTCATGCATCCTCATTATAAACGAAGGCGATGCATAATAGATCCTGAAACTAAGTTCAGTATGACGACCAAATTAGTGATATAAGGAACGTAATATTACGCTATCCCAAACACTTATCGCCCCCCGACCTACTTACTAAACCTCCTATTAAGCAGCTCATAAAACTGATCAACAGTGGCTTGTTTATTGGCCCAGTTATTTTTCGCTGCATAATTGTGCTGCAGGTAACTATCTGCGGCTTCGAAGCTGTTCATCTTATTAATGATATCAATTACTTCCGAATAGGCCAGATTATATCCATTAAAAAGATCTTTGACAAAAAGTAACTTTTCATTTAAACTAATCGCCTGTTTTAAATCGGCGATAGGTGCTTTAACAGGCTCATTATTCTGGCTGTTTGTTTTGGCCAATAAGTCGTTTAAACTTGGAGCAGGCTTAGCTGCTTCGGGTTGTGGAGCTGGTTTTACAGGAACTGCTTCAGGGGTAAATAATGGACGCTCCTGCTCAACGGGCGGTGAAATAATTGGCTCATCCAGTTTCATATCCTTCAGTGCCTCAATAGGCTCATTAGCAGCAGCTACTGGCATAGGCTCTTCTACATAAGTAGCCATAACAGGCGCTTCATCCGCAATTATTTCAGGCGATTCTTCTTCATGTGGAATTAAAAAAGGCTCCGGACCAATTTCATCTTCTTCAGTTGGCAGAGGTTCCTCCTGAAGAGCTGAAGCTTCTTCCTTCTCATGAATTATTTTTTTACGTGCTAAAATCTCTGCTTCTTCTGTACTTAACGGACGATCGAAAATTTCTTCGACAGATTTTGCTTCATAATCGAACTGATCATTTTCATCATGTGTACCCAGTACAAACTCAAAAGTATGGTCGTCCTGGTCGGGTTTAAAGAAATCTTTATCCAAAATCGAAGTAGCTTTTTCTTCTTCAATCCTTTCATCGTCCAGTAGCTCCTGTTCAGGCTTTACATCCACACGTTCTTCCTCTTCCTCGGCTGTTACTACTTCTTCCAGTTCCTGCGGATCGAAACACTCATCATCTGCTGCATAATTTTTTTCAGCTTCTGGCAGTATAATGGTATTCTGTTCGGCTAATAACGTATGGTTTCCGGCTTCAGCTGGCTTATGTTCTGATGTAGCATTCAATTTTTTGACGATATTAACATGATCAGAAAGGAAATTGGCATTAGCGAGAAAAAGCTCCAGCTCCAAATCATTTAATTGTTGAGGATTTTGAGCCAAAAACTGGTATTGCTCATTTAATTCTGTTAAAATACTGCCGATCTTTCTAAAAATATCCTGTTGGTTCATCATAAAATTAAAACGAAATTTTAGTCGATTTATGTTGGTAACTATGTGTTCAAAAATAACACATAATTCTCATATTTGTTCGGTTTAAAAATTATAGAACGGATATAGGGGAATAAAAAAACAGGCATGTTATTTAGCGAACAAAATTTTAGAAGAAGGGGCGAATTTTCGGGAAGTATAGAAGTAGTATGTGGCTCTATGTTTTCCGGTAAAACTGAAGAACTGATCCGCAGGTTAAAAAGAGCCCAGATTGCTAAACTGAATGTTGAAATTTTTAAACCCCGCACCGATACGCGCTACCATGAAACTGCTGTGGTTTCGCACGATTTAAATTCAATAAACTCTACCCCTGTTGATAGCGCTTCGGCCATTTTATTACTGGGCACCAATACACAGGTGGTGGGCATAGATGAGGCGCAGTTTTTTGACAATGAACTGCCTGATGTTTGCAATAAATTAGCCCTTAGGGGCATACGCGTTATTGTTGCCGGCCTGGATATGGATTTTACAGGTAAACCTTTTGGACCGATGCCAGCCCTAATGGCCATTGCCGAGCATGTTACCAAGGTAAATGCAGTTTGTGTTTGTTGTGGTAACCCTGCCCTATATAGTTACCGTACAGTTGCCGATGAAGCTACGGTTTTATTGGGCGAAAAGGAAAGTTATGAGCCACGTTGCAGGGCCTGTTATAATCTGGACAAGGGATAACCATTATTGATTAATCTTTATAAAGGCTGATATTTTTTGATAATGTTTATATGTAAATCATGTTCCAAAATCAGAATTGACACGAATCTGAGCAAATTATAAAGCCAACTTTTTATCTTTAGTGTAAATGATTCAAGATAATACGACACATAAAAACAGCATTCAAACCATATCGATTTTAGGTTGCGGCTGGTTTGGTCTGGCATTCGCCCGAAAATTGATTCAATTGTCTTATCAGGTTAAAGGCTCTACCACAACTCCAGAAAAGTTATCAAAACTTTCAGCGGAAGGTATTCAGCCGTTTCTGATCAATTTTACGACTGATCAGATCACAGCAGACCCTGATTTTTTTGATGCAGATGTATTGTTTATCTGCATTCCACCAAAGCGTAGTTCGACTGAACTTCTTGATTATCCTCAAAAGGTTAGCTCAATTTTAGCAGCCGCAAAAGATAAATCAAAACACGTGGTGTTGATCAGTTCGACCAGTGTTTATGCTGATGAAAACAAAACAGTAAATGAAACTAGCGAAACAGATCCAGATACAGATTCGGGAAAAGTTGTGCTAGCTGCTGAAATACGATTTAAGGAACTTTTTCCAGAAGACTACACCGTGATCCGCTTTGCAGGCTTAATTGGTCCTGATCGTAGCCCTGGCAGATTTTTTGCCGGAAAAAGTAATGTGCCGAATGGTTTAGCCCCAGTAAACCTGATTCATCAAACAGATGCGGTAGGCCTTGCAGTAAAACTTTTGGAAAAACAGGCATTCGGCAGAACCTATAATGCCTGCTCACCAGACCACCCTGCAAAAATGGACTTTTACATTAATGCAGCTAAATCAACAGGCCTTGCTGAACCCAATTTTATTACAGAAAAGAAGGATTGGAAAATTGTAGAGAGCATTAATGTACCTGAATTTTTGGGTTATACGTTTGAGGTAGGGATTTAATTTATTGCTTCGTCATTGCGAGGAGGAACGACGAAGCAATCTTACTACTATGGGTTAAGCGATCGCATTAAGATTATTCATCTGTGCAGTTGTTTTTAAAGGCATTCATGAGCTCGCTTTGTTCGGTTATCTTCGTGCCTCGCAATGACAAGATTAGACTAACTCAACAATCCCAACAACTCTTTCTTGGTTAAATTCTTAAACAAACTACCTTCAGTCTGGATCAGATCTTTAACCAGATCTTTTTTAGTGGCCTGAAGTTTCATAATTTTTTCTTCAATGGTATCAGGGCAGATTAAACGCACAGCCATCACATTTTTATGCTGTCCGATCCGGTAAGCACGGTCAATCGCCTGGTTCTCTACCGCGGGGTTCCACCATGGGTCTACCAGGTAAACATAATCGGCTTCAGTTAAATTCAATCCCATTCCGCCGGCTTTTAAACTGATCAGAAAAACCGGAATGTTGGCATTCTCCTGAAATGAGGCAACCGCTTCAGCCCTTTTCCGTGTTTGTCCGGTGAGATATTCATACCTGATCCCCTTGCTTTCCAATTGCTTTTTAATCAGATCGAGCATGGTAACAAACTGAGAAAAAACAAGAATTTTATGCTTGCCGGCCTTACTCCCGATCTGCTCCATTAACACCTCAATTTTTGATGAAGCCTGCAAATACGATTTTCCATCAGCCAGTAAGGCAGCCGAATTGCAGATCTGCCTTAAGGTAGTAATACTTTTCAGTACGTGCATCGAACTTTTAGGCAGCTCATCCTCCTGTTTGCCCAGAATAAAATCCTGAATTTCTTTTTTGTTCGCTTCGTAAACTTCGCGCTGCTCGGCTCCCATTTCACAATACAGCACTATTTCTGTTTTATCGGGAAGTTCTTTCGCCACCTGTTCTTTGGTCCTGCGGAGAATAAACGGACGTATTTTTTTCTGAAGCTCTTCTGCCCTTCTACTATCTTTAAACTGATCGATTGGGGTTGAATATAAATCGGCAAACTGCTGTTTACTGCCAAATAAACCCGGACAAGCGAATGACAGCTGCCCATATAAATCAAAGGTATTGTTCTCTATCGGCGTTCCTGTCATGGTTACCTTATTTCGCGACTGCAGCATCCGAACTGCTTTATAACGTTGCGATTCCGGGTTTTTGATCAACTGCGATTCATCTAAAAAGATATAATTAAAGCGATAATCTTTTAGGAAACGGATATCAGAAAGCAGCGTTCCGTAAGAGGTTAAAATGATTTCGTAATCATCAAAAGTATCAGTTGTTTTAGTCCGTTCACCAGCATAAATGGTTTTTACTTTTATAGATGGTGCAAACTTCTCTACTTCGGCCTTCCAGTTAAATATTAACGAAGCCGGCACCACCACCAGGTTTGTATTGTGTTTTACTTTTTCGCGCTGTGATAAAATAAAAGCCAAAACCTGAATGGTTTTGCCCAATCCCATATCATCGGCCAAACAAGAACCAAAGTTAAAATCATCCAAAAAGTTGAGCCAGTTTAAACCGTCTTTCTGGTAATGACGTAAAGTTGCAGTTAAACCTTTTGGTACCTCTACCTCCTGAATTGAGTTGGTTCCTTCAAATTTCCGCTTGTACAGTTTCAATTCGTTTTTTACATCACCATCCAATAAAGCATCTTCGTAAAGTTCGTTGATAGAAGCAAATTTAATTTTTGGTGTAAGAATGACGTCTTCGGTTACTTCACCAGCACTAAAATAAGCCGCAAATTTTTCGATCCATTCATGTGGAAGTATGCCCTGAGTCCCATCATCAAGCGTTACAAACTTACTTTTGTTCCTGATCGATTTATGTAAATGTTTCAATGCAACCTGTTGCTTGCCAAACTTTACTTTCACTTTGGTTTCAAACCAATCTGTTCCACTCAACACCTCAATATTGATTTTGGCCTGAAATTCACTCAATTTATTGTTTTTGAGCTGGTTAAATCCTAAAATATGAATTCCTTTATTTCGCCATACTTCAAAAGCATCAAGGAACCAGGCTTCTTCCAGAAACCTTTTGCGGTGCAAATAAAAAGAATCGTTGGTTTCCTGATCATAGAAATAAGGGTGTTGTTTCAAAACATTCCCGATAAACTGTAATTCGGCATCTTCGTCACGATGTAAGGTAAAGAGATTGCCCAATTTATCCTGCGCCTGGATTTTCTTTTTAGACAGCACAGGTATTTCCAGGCTCCCATAACGCATTACCGGTGTAAGGAGGATATAATCTTCTGATTCTGAAAGATAGATCAACTGTTCATTTTCGAGATCGAAACCTTTTTCTTCGATCTGGCTTTTGGTTGCCGGTTTCAAATAAGAATAATCGACATGGATACTTCCTTCTAAAGGCACCAGAATAACTTTTTGAAACTCCGGATATTTGGTTTTATGCAGGATTAACCTGTTGCTCTGCTTTTTGAAAAAACCAATTACGCGTAGAAAATCCAGCCGGCCAATTAAATAAAGCTGATTGTTAAGTTTAACAAAATACTGGTGTACCAATACCAGGTTATCCAGTTCGTAGGATTTCCCTTCGATGATCAATCGACCTGTAATTTCATAATAATCATCACGCTGGTTTACCGAAAGATGCAGATCTACCTCCAATAAATGTGCATCAACCGCCGTAATGGTCGACGCTTGAATAGCCCCAGACTGTTTACTATCCTGCAGGTAAAAAGGAATCTGTTGAGGATTTTTAACGATCGCTTTTAAGGCTTCAATCTCTACCTCGCTTTGATCATTATTGTAATTCTGCTGAAAAGTAGTAATACCGCTATAAAATTTCACCTGATCGTTATCATTTGTTTTAAAGAGCAAATCAGCCGGATTAATTCCTTTTATAGGATTTTTAACCTTGCCACTTTTAGTGGTTTCGGCTTCAAATAATTCGATCGTTAAATTGTTGTAATAGCGGTGTTGCCCAAAAACCAGGATCATTTTACCTGGGTCGTTTTTAGCCTGTACTTTTATTTTGGCTTTAGCCGGAAGTAAAAGTTCCTGTAAATTTTGCTGGACTTCTTTATTGAATGGCTGGAGGGCGTCCATTTTTGGGTGGATAGCTACCTGGTCGTTTTCGTAGCGGAGATTAAAAAGAAGATCAAGATTCTCTTCTTTTTCCAATCCATAATCGATCGCAATTTTGGCAAGCTTTTGTTTCCGCAGATTACTGTCGAAAAAAATAAGCAAATCCTGCCGTTGCAGGATATTGTATAAAACCCTTGCCTGGTGCTCACACAATTTATGCTTCGGTGTAGTGCAACGACAAGAAAGTTTTACGGAGTTGGGGTGCTGCTGAACCTGAACAATTGGAAAAGATAATCCAGAAGCTTCATCGCTAAAAGTTGCAAAATCGATTTCAATCTGCTCTGGAAATAACTGATAAAAGCCTTTAACATCAGTATGAATGAGTCCGCTTAAATGTTTAAGGATAACAATCTGGCTCAGATTTTTCAGGTTAAAATCTTTTAAGATATAATCGTAAGGATTTTGTTCTGATACTGGATGCGCGGTTAACTGTTCACTCATTTAAACTAAAATAGCTAAGTGATAAAAGTAATCATTAATAAGTTTTAGCTAAAATGACTTTTTGGGTTTTTATGCACAATTAATCAAAAGCATTGTTATTTCGAGGAAAAGTTTATTCCATAAAAACCAATATAAATGACAGTGGGATTTTGGCGAATTAATAGGCTGCGAGAAGTCGTCATTGCGAGAAGGCTTTTTCAGCCGGCGAAGCAATCTTACAACGATCGCTAATAGCTATGTGCATTAAGATTGCTTCGTACCTCGCAATGACGACCCTTTTTATTTAGATTTGTAGATTGTAGTGGGGTGCAACGCAACCGAAAACCTGAATGCTCTGCGAAGCAAAATCTGTCTAGATAGATCTCTCCATTTTGCTGCGCTTCAGTCGAGATGAAGAACCTATTAGATTACAGCGATTTGCGCAAATTCAGATAAAAAGGTACTGCTATCTTTTCTGTTTTTCCATTAAGGATAAATTCAGCAGCCTGTGCACCTAGTTTACTAAAATCAGTTGAAATAGTGGTAATCCCATCCAAAATAATTTTTTTTAAAGGCGTTTCGTTATAAGAAATTACGCCAACATCTTTTCCGATTTTAAGTTTTTGGGCAATCAATCGTTCAATGAGTATCACCAGGTCATCTTCCATGAGGTTAATGTATACCTCGCCAGGATTAATTTCCTCGTCTTTAATGTTATGGATTACCTTATGATCAAAAGCATATTGCTGGCAGAACCTGTAAAAACCGGTTAGTATTTCATGAGGGAAATAACTGTTCTTAGGGAAAATGATTTTCAGGGTGCGGTAATGTGAAAGGCGTACTAAAGCCTGCTCTAAAGCTGCATAAATATCCTGCGCAAAGTTTTCATAAGCCGCAGCATAATCGCCGGTTACCCCTGGTAGCAATTTATCAAGAATAACCAGTTTTTCTTTTGGGATGGTATTGATAATTTCGTGTGCATTTTCGCCTCCTTCTAAAAAATGTGGAATAATTACAAAGTGCGAATAATCGTCGCGCTTGGCCACAATCATTTTTTTAAAGAGTGCAAAATCGTTATTGTAGATATAAAAATCAATCGCAGCACGTTCTCCCAAGGTTTTAGTGAAGGAATCGTAAATGATCTTTTTGTGTGTACTGAGTTTATTGAAAAGCAAACAAACCTTCAGTTTCCGCGAAAAATCGGTATTGATAATAAAATAACCCTTGCCTGGTACAGAATCAACCACCCCCAATTTCCGGAGATTACGGTAACCTTTTTCGGCAGTATCTCTCGACATCTCCAGACTGAAACTCAGTTCATTTATAGAAGGCAACAAACTATTTTTCAGAAGTTTACCACTTTCAATAGCCGCCAAAATGGCATTGGTTAGCTGCTTGTATTTTGGCGTCGACGAATATTCGTCGACGTTAAGATAGGGGATTAAATCTTCTGGTTTCAAATTGACAATATTGATGTAGGAAATTCTAATATACGGAAATCCCTAAAAATCTATGGTTCGTTGTATGGCAGAATAGTATTTTAGCTGGATCATATCCGTTGGTGCTGAGTTTTCGTTCCAGGCATCATTTATTGCCAAAGCTGTACCTATTGCCGTAGCTTGCGAAACTGAAGAAGCATAAACCTCTATATCTGGAATAGAAATCGCTAACAGATGCATATAAATTGCATTTTTACCGAAACCACCATCTACAAAAATTCTTTTTACTCCTGCATTTAAGATCAGTTTCAACGAATAAATCTGCTGTTTGATCAGGTCAAAAATCAGTTGATGATAGGCTTCTTCTGCCGTTTGAAAGAGGTTCAAATCGCGATCAGGAAAAGCTGAGCTTGCTGAAAAGCCCTGTTGTTCCTGTTGGTTTTCGGGTATTTTATTGGCCAGTTTTAAAATCATAGAAGGGTTAAACTTCAAATGTTTAAACAGATAGGCCGCGCGACTGAAATGTTCAGCAATCCGTTTGAGCTGCACCTCATGTTCGTAGCCTGCAAAAATTCGCGAAGCCTTAACCGCCTTACCTTTAAAGTGCATGTAACACAGGCAATCTTGTTTAAGTTCTTCAGTTGTTAATGGCTCCTGGTTAAAAGGATTCAAACTAATGCACCATGTTCCGGTTGAAATGAGTACAAATGGCGTATTAAAATTGGCCAGATAAGGAATCAATGCTGCAGAACTATCGTGCAAACCTACTCCAACATTTACATTGCTACCTTCGAAATCCGTTTTCAGGCTGGAATCTGCAGGCGTAAATGCACCAAATTTCTGGTCGATTTTCTCGGTGGTAACCCAACTGTGGTATTCACTTTTGTTGAAATCCCAAAGCTGGGTATGACAACCGATACTAGTAATATCGGCCACGGCCTTACCCGTGATCAAATAACTCAAGTATTGAGGCAGGTGTAAAGCCCACTTCACCTTTTCAAATATTTCGGGTTTTTCGTGCTTTAGGCGGTACAATTGCATCCCCGAATTTAAGCTACCTAAAATTGGTGAAGCTGTTTCTAAGGAGATCTTCTCCTCGCCTCCATATTTTGAATAAAAGGCCTTTTTAAGCTCCTCGGGATATTCCTTTAAATAGTTATAAAGTGGTGTTAGTGGATTGCGATTTTCATCGAGATAAACAAAACTGGCACCATAAGTAGAAAAGTTTATGGCCTTAACATCGAACTCTTTTAACTGCAAAACCTGATGCAGGGAATCGTAAACGGATAAACGCAGACTTTCCAGATTTTCGCATGGTTCGCCATCTTCATCAACTGTTTCTACAAAACGTGCAGACCGTTCGTAAACAATACTGTAATTTTCGTCGATCAAGAACAATTTTTTATTTGTTTTCCCGACATCAAATATGGCAATAACAGGTTTAGGCATTTCTATTTCTCTATTTACAAACCTGTGGCAACAGTATTTCCGCGGTGATCAACTAACTTATTTCTAACCTCTAAACCCCGGTATAATTCGATTGGCGATAAGGCCGCTCCAGCTCTCAATCTCGCCTCGGCTACTAAAGCCCTTAAATCGCTCCGGAAAGTATTTTGCAAAATTTCCTGTGCTTTTGCCACGTCGTTATTGTTCTGTGCTTCGTTTAATGCTTTTCGATCAACCAATAAAGCTTGCGCATAGGCGATCATAATGGCTTCTACTGACTGTAATAAATCCTCTAATGGATCTTTCACATTATGAGAAGCATCGATCATCCATCCTAAATCTTTTGCATGGTTCATACCTTTTGCATCCATTCCCTCTACCAGTTCGTTAAAAATTAAGAACAATTGATAAGGTTTAATGCTTCCGGCAGTTAAATCATCATCTCCGTATTTAGAATCGTTGAAGTGGAAACCACCCAATTTTCCTTCCATTAACAATAAAGCAACAATCTGTTCAATGTTTGCATTAGGCAAATGGTGACCTAAATCGACCAAAGTATATGCCTTTTTACCCAGTTTACTAGCATATAAAAGTGATTGTCCCCAGTCGCCAACCGTAGTCGAGTAAAAGTTAGGTTCGAAGGCTTTGTACTCCACAAACATTTTCCAATTTTCCGGCAGTGCTGAATAGATCTCCTGAAGGCTTTCTAAGGTATTTTCGAAAGCTTTACGGAAATTGAGCTGACCAGGGAAACAAGAACCATCGGCTAGCCAAACGGTTAATGCATCAGATCCTAATGCGATACCATGTTTGATTACTTCTGTATTATGCTCAATCGCTTGTTTGCGGATGTCTTTATTTACATTCTGTAACGAACCAAATTTATAGCTATGTGCAGCACCTTTCTGATCTTGAAAGGTATTTGAATTCATAGCGTCGAATTTTAAACCGTAGCCAGATGCCAAAGTTTTTAACGCTTCTGCATTTTGAGGGATATCCCAGGGAATGTGAAGCGAAATTGCACCACTTGCACCATTTAGCGCATGAAGCAAGCCAACATCTTCAATTTTTTCTTCAATATTACGCGGTTCACCACCAGTAATTGCAAAACGGCCAAAACGTGTGCCACCTGTACCTAAAGCCCAGCTCGGAATGGCAATTTGAAAATCGACCAGTTTCTGGATTACGCTTTCTAAGTCAACGTGAGACCAATCTTCTTTTAGAAATGAAAGTTTACGTTGATGCGAAGTTAAAAGGGAGTCGTTATGTTTTTCTATCTGGTTCTGCTCGATATTCATGAGGATATTTGGTTTTTATTAGGTTAATCATTGCGGCGATACAATCGCCATTCTCGCTCATCCTCGTTTCAAACGAGGACGATTATAAAAAATTAAAGTCATTTCGGTCTGAGCCAGGCACAGACCGGTTAAACAACTTAAAAAACTTATTTTTTTGCCCTGGTCAGTGTACCACTAACACATATTTTTTAGCCACGGATTCACACAGATGAACACTGATTTTGTATCTGTGTGCATCCTTTTTATCTGTGGTTAATATTTTTTAATTCGTCTACTCCTATCGTCGTGGTCTGTGTCACCACAGAATACTAAGTTAATTATTCGTTTCGGTCTGTGTGGACACAGACCGAGGAACAAATTGTTATTATTTCTCTTTGTATTATCTCACAAATGCCATGGCCACTCCACCATCAACATTTAAAACATTTCCAGTTGATTTTTGCAGCAAGCCACCTACAAAGGCAAAACAGGCATTGGCAATATCATCCGGTAATATGATCTGGTTCAATAAGGTACGTTTGGCGTAATAAGCCGGTAGTTCTGCAACGGTAATTCCATAAGCTTTTGCACGACCTTCGGCCCAACCGCCAGCCCAGATATTGCTATCACTGATTACAGCATCGGGGTTAACCACATTTACACGGATATTATCGGCGCCCAATTCGGCGGCGTTTAACCTGCTCAAATGTAACTGGGCAGCTTTTGCACTGCCATAACCGGCATTATTCGGTCCGCTTACCAGTGCGTTCTTACTTACAATATTAATGATATCGCCACCAATATTCTGCTTTTGCATCGTATTTGTTGCAGCCTGGGTAATAAAGAACTGACCTTTTACCAAAACATTATACAATAAATCCCAATCCTTTTCGGTATGATCGGCAATGGTTTTAGAAATGGATAAACCTGCGTTGTTAACAATAATATCTACCCCACCAAAAGCCAAAGCAGCAGCATCGAAAGCTTGTTTAATATCGTTTTCGCTGGTTACATCCAGAATTGCAGTGCTATAAGAATCCTTACCATAAAGGTTTGCAAACTCTTTACCTGCTTCTTCCAAACGCCCGGCATTCATATCGTTTAAGATTACCACGCCGCCTTCGGCAACAAATTTCTTTGCAATTGCTTTACCGATGCCACCCGCACTACCTGTAATCAGGGCAATTTTTCCTGTTAAGGGTTTTGGTTTTGGCATACGTTGTAATTTCGCTTCTTCCAATAACCAGTATTCGATATTAAAAGCTTCCTGGTGAGGTAAAGAAGTATATTCTGAAACGGCCTCAGCGCCTTTCATTACGTTAATGGCATTAATATAGAATTCTGCAGCAACCCTTGCGGTCTGTTTATCCTTCGAGAAAGTAAACATTCCGACACCAGGGTATAAAATAACCACCGGGTTGGTATCGCGGATAGCAGGACTATTTGGATGTTTACAAGCCTCATAATAATCGGTGTACATTGCCCTATAAGCTTCGAAAGCAGGTTCTAATGTTTCTTTTAGTGCTTTAACACCTGTCAAATCAGCATTGCTGGCTAGAGTTAAAACCAGGGGACTGATCTTCGTTCTTAAAAAGTGATCAGGACAGCTTGTTCCCATTGGTGCAAGGTGATCCAGATCATTAGAATTAATGAACTCCAATACACGGCTATCATCGGTAAAATGACCGATCATGTGCTGTTTAGAAGAGCATAAACCACGCAAAACAGGGGCTAAAGCAGCAGCTTGTTTTTTACGCTGATCTGCAGCTGCACTTTCTATTTTCTGTCCGCCAAAAACAGGGCCTTTTTTACCATAGTTCTGGTTCAGGTATTCAGAACAGATTTCGATTACTTCTAAAGTATTCAGGTAACTTTCATAAGCGGTATCTCCCCACGTAAACAAACCATGTGAGCCCAACATAATACCACGGATACCCGGATTTTCATCTAAACATTGCTTTAATTGTAGTCCCAGTTCAAAACCTGGCTTTTTCCATTCCACCCAGCCAATTGTTCCTCCAAATAATTCTTCGGTAATTTTTTTGCCGTCTTTAGCCGCCGCGATAGCAATGGCCGCATCGGGGTGCAGGTGATCGATATGCGCAAATGGCAGGAAACCATGCAAAGGCGTATCGATTGATGGTGCTTTAGAACTTAAATCGAAAATGCAGTGGTTAAACAGTTCAACCATTTCATCTTCATGTTCTACTCCACGATAAATATTTTTCAAGCTACGTAAACGATCAACATATAATGCTGCGAGGCCACCTTTCTTTAAGGTACCTAAATCGCCACCTGAACCTTTTACCCACATTACTTCGGTTTCTAAACCTGTAAGGGGATCTTTTTCCAATACTTTACACGAGGTATTTCCACCTCCATAATTGGTTAAGCGTAAGTCTGCACCCAATAAATTAGAGCGATAAATTAATAGGGCAACTTCATCTCCAGCCAGTTTTGCGGCTTCCTCTTCATCCCATAGATAGCTTACGTACTTATAACTTTTCGTATCGATTGACATTCTTATATTCTATTTAAATTTTTATTTATTAACCTTTAATTGAATTACCATAACCCACAATAAGTACCGAAATGATGATGGTTAAAATACCCGTCAAAACAGTAATCAATGTTTTTCTTGATACACCTTTCCACTCTTTTAATACTAGTCCCCATATATTGGCGATGAGGATGATAAAGGCCATGTGTAAAATCCAAGAACTGGCACCATTGCCCATTTTACTTTCGCCCATACCATAGAAAAAGAACTGTAAGAACCAGGTGGTACCTGCCAGTGCAGAAAAGATATAGTTTTTTAACAGCGGTGTTGCCGCGTTTGTATAATCGCCAAATGTTTTATTCCTTGCATTTAATACCATACACCAGATAAAATTGGTAGTTAAACCTCCCCAAAGCACAATTACATAAGTAACGTTATTCTGGAACAAGAAATTACCGGTTTCAGCAGGATTTGCTGCTTTCCAGATGGCATTCGCTGCATCGGCCATTGGTTTTCCGGCTTCGATACCAAAATTGAAACAGGCGCTTAAAACACCCGAAACAATTCCTACAAATAAACCAAGTCCGAATTTATATTCTGTTTTTACCTCCATCCCATGCGGATCGGTAATGCCAGATTTCATTTCCTTTTCTTTCATCATACCTGCTTTACCGCAGATAATAATCCCGACAACACAGACCAAAAGCCCCAGCAATACCATACGGCCCCAATCGGTATGCAAAAACATGGTAAAAGTATCTTTACCTGCCTGCGGAAAAAAATCGAAGTAAATAGATGGCAGGATTGAACCCAAAACCATACAAAGTCCTAAAATGATACTACTCCCTAATGATACGCCCAGATAACGAACGCCTAAACCATAGGTTAAACCGCCGATACCCCAAAGCACACCAAAAAAATAGGTTAGCCATAAAATGCTCCCGTTGGTACTGGTGATTATTGCCGTAAAATTTGGGATGGTTAAATAAGCGGCAAGTGGCGGAACGATTAACCAGGAGAAGATTCCCCCAACAATCCAGTAACTTTCCCAAGCCCAGCCTTTAACTTTTTTGTATGGAATATAAAAACTTCCAGAGGCAAAGCCACCGAAGAAATGAAATATTACGCCTAAAATTGCTTGCATGCTATTAATATATTTGGTTGCTCTAAAATAGAATATACCGTAATTTTAACTGTTATGCACTGTTATGGATGAGAGATGGAAGACGCAAAATGGAGGATGGAATTGGATAAGTATGGAGACGGAGGTCGGATGTTATGGATGAGAGATGGAAGACGTAAAATGGATGATGGAATTAGATAAGTCCGGAGACGGAGGTCGGAAGTTATAATGTAGAAAAAAGCGAGTTTTAGTGCATTTTCAGATTTTTGAGTGATGTAAGATGTGATCATCTGACACCTAGCAAATATCAAGTGAATAGTATTAGCGTTGTCAACTTTCTAGCGTATTTGCTATTAAAGTTGACAACGCTTCTCATGGAAAAAATATAGCTTCATTTTTTGTTTGACCACCTAAGAACACTTAAGATTTCCTGGTGGTAATTTTAGATATAGATTTCTCCACTGCGGTCGAAATGACGATCTCTTACAGCAATGACGATATTTTCTGCACAATATCTTCAATAACATCAACGGATTTTAGGATTTTATAATGCCCCACATCTTCAAAAGATTTTGAGTTGATGGCAGGATATTTATCCAGGAATTCTTTAAGATAAGCATATGGAGATATGTGATCAGCAGGATCGAATGCCAGAAAATGATCAATCTCCGGACTTAGCTGATAAAGTTCGGTCAAGTTAAAGTGGCTGGCAGGAACAGGGAATTCTTGAGCAAAATTCGCAAAAAATATATCCTGATCTTTTGCTCCGATGCTTACCGAATCAAGGCTCTGTTCGAAGTTTTCTTTTAACCGGATTAATGGCGCAATGCTGATCAACAGATCTGGAGTTATTCCTAATTCCTGTAAAGCAATTACGTTGGCCATGCCACCAAGCGAATGTCCGATCAGCACATCAGGCTGCGCATAATTTAAGGAAATAGAATTTACCGAATCGGCATATAACATTAGGTTGGAAAATTCAGAGATTGAACTTCCGTTGCCAGGTGCATCAAAAGCGATGATCTCCAGGTCATCTATTTTCTGGAGTTCAATAATCAACTCATAAAAGTCTAAAGCTTTTGAAGCCCATCCATGCGTAAGTAACACTTTACGTTTTCCATTTCCCCAGCTAAAACAGTTAATGCTTACTTCGGTATTGGTGAAATAAGTATCAAAAACCTGGAGACTAAACTGTTTTGATACAGCAATAAGCTGTTCCTGATGCAGGCGCAAAGGCATTTTGGGTGAGTAAAAAATAAACTCACGCATTAAAGCTGCATCAGGATTTGCCTGTGTTAATTTCAGCTCGTTTCCAATCTGTTTTAGTCTTTTCAATTCGAGCTTATTTATGGGTTAAACCAAATGCGATTTTAAATCTGCAGGAGAATAATTGATCGATTTTAAAGTTTTATCGTCAGATTTCCTAAACACCAAAAATAACCCATCAATTTCTTTATAATAAGATTCTGTCTGGTCTTTATCTAAGTAAAACTGAATCGTTTGTTCAGCTTCTTCTACGGTTTTGCAGGCTTTGCTCATATTAGAACGGTGGACTTCATCAAATAAAGTCTTAAATTTTCCGCCTAAACCAAACTCATGGATGGCACCGGCCAAAACATACTGCAAATCGCAAAGGGCATCAGCAACTTCTACCAGATCATCATTTTCTACGGCTTCCTGTAATTCTTTCAACTCTTCTGCTAAAAGCGAAATACGCAAATTAGCTCTCTGTTTTGAAGGAATAACCGGACTTTCTAAAATAGGATGTTTAAAGGTAGTGTGAAATTCTGCAACCTGGTTGAGCGAATTGGTTTCTTGCATGGTAATGTTCGATTTAATCTTTATGCAGCAAACTTAAAGAAAACGGAAGAAATATTGGGGGAGAATTTATGCACAAGACTGGTTAATTGTTGAAACTGGTTTAAATGTACCGTGGTAATTGCTAAAATTGTTAGATTGCTAAATTGTTATCTGCAAATTGCCAACTGAAAACTGGTGAGAATGGTAACTGGTTAATTGATTGTTGAATTGCTTTATTGTTGAATTGTAAAAACCAACCATAGGGCCAATAGATTCATTTATCTGGCTATTTTCTTTGCCACAGAAACATGGATTCCACAGAAGTAAAAAGAGACACGTCATTCTGAATTTATTTCAGAATCTATCTAACGATTTTTTTGACACGGAAACACGGATTGCACGGAATTTACTTTTTATCTTAGGTTTTAGCCTTTATTTTCTAATATGAAGTTTGAATTTGCAATATGATTCTTAATGCCTTAATTTCTTAATGATCCCAGAAACCAAATCATTAAAGAGTTTTTAACATTGAGAGATTAAGAACATTAAGTTTTTTAAGTACAAATCAAAAGAGATGCGTCATTCTGAATTTATTTCAGAATCTATGTGCTTATTTTTGCCGTAGTAACACGGATTTGCAGAGAATTTACTTTGAGTTTTACTCTTACATTTTTACCATTAAGGCATTAAGAACATGAAGATAGAAAATGGTTTACCAGAGATCAATCCCAACAATTGAACAATTCAACAATTCAACAATATTTAACTACCCTTCTTCCCTTCCCTCACCACTTTAAAAAACTCTTCCTTATAGGTTTCCCCAATGGGAATCGCCTGGTCGTTAATATAAACGGTATTTCCATCTATCATTTTAATTTTTTCGATGGAGATAATATACGATTTATGGATACGGTAAAAAGGCGGTTGGGGCAGTTCGGTTTCCAGTTCACGAAGCGCCTGGTAAGTTACAATCCTTTGTGTGGCCGTATACACCGAAACATAATTTTTCAACCCCTCTATGTAGAGAATCTCTTCATAATTAACCTTGATAAATTTGTTTTTGGTATCGCCTTTGATGAAAATAAAATCATTCCCCTGTGTTACCTGCTGAATAACCACTTCTTGTTGTACAGGTGCCACAGGCATTAAAATCTGCTGCGCTTTCGTAGCTGCTTTATAAAAACGCTCATAGGAGATCGGTTTGAGCAGATAATCTACCACATCAAGATCAAAGCCTTCTAGAGCATATTCCGGATAAGCCGTGGTTAAGATTACTTTGCATTTACCACCACAGATTTTCAAAAACTGGATCCCGGTTAATTCCGGCATCTGTATGTCTAAAAAAACGAGATCAACCTTACCCTCCTGAACCAGATTAAGGGCTTCAAAAGCATTTGTAGTGGTCCCAACCAATTCTAAAAAAGGGGTTTTATTGATAAAAGCAGCAATAATATCTGAAGCGTAAGATTCATCATCAACAGCAAGGCAACGGATCATGGTTAGGGTTTAGGGGTTGGCGATTAGCTTAAATTAGTGTTAGAATAGTTTCAATGATACAAATTTTTCATTACAGATTTAAGACCAAAGTACTTTTATAGGTATTGCCGTTATTAGAAATCAATAACTCATGTTTTTCGGGATAAATCAAATCTAACCTACGGTGTATATTTACCATACCTACACCGCTTGAGTGGTCTTTTTGTGCGTGACTGATCTTATTGCTTACCTCGAAACTTAATCGTTTGTTCTGTACTTTGAGTTTAATACGCACTGGCTGAGCTTCATCAGTCACCACACCATGTTTAAAAGCATTTTCAACAAACGGGATCAATATCAGCGAAGCTATTTTTTGATTGGCAATGCCCTCTGTTGTAAAGTCGACATAAAATTTGGGTTCAAAACGCATCTTAAATAATGCTACATAACTCTCAAGATATTCCACCTCCTTATCTAAACTTACTTTGCCATCCGGACTATCGTTCAGCGTATACCGCATTAAATCTGATAAACGCAAAACAGCATTGGCAAGTTTATCGGAAACAGGTATAGCCAGGGAATAAACATAATTTAAAGTATTGTACAGAAAATGTGGATTAATCTGTGATTTTAGAAATGAGAGTTCTGCTTTAACCACTTCTTCTTTAAGTTTTCTGTTCATCTGCTCCGATTTAAAGCTCTGCTCGATACCATAAACCGCAGCCGGTGTTACAATGAACCCAATACTCCAATAAATATTATCGGAGATGTAGTCCCAGGCAGTTGTACGGTCGTCGTAATTATGAAAACCAAACCATTTTAAAAAAAGCACTTCTTCTATTAAATACCTAAGTGCAATAAATACCCCGATGGTAAACAAAATGCCACCAATTAACTGAAGTACTTTATTCTTTTTTAAAAATCTTGGATATACCCATAAGTAACAGATGTAGAATTCTATCACTTGGATAAAATTCATAGAGATACTTAAAGCGGCTTTGCTAAAAGTTGTACCATCAATTAAATAGCCACCATAAAAATAGCCTAATACAAGTATCCAGCAAAGAATATGGATGGAAATGGTTTTTATTGTTTTCATGGTCTAAAACTATGCAAAGCTTTTTTAACTGCCTATTTTCTTATTCCAAACCTGCAAATAATTATCCCAACCTGTACAATTTAAGGATCAACACCTTTTATTGCCTGAAAACGGATTGGGATAATATTTCAAAGGGTTGGGATTATATAATTTTTAGCCCCACTCGACATCTTCATCTTTGAATCGTCAATTATAAAACAAACACAATTATGAACCGCTTATTTAAATCTGCTCTTTTTGCTTTGCTTATTTTTAGCCTTCAAAGCGCTATTGCTCAAAACATTAAAATCTCAGGAACTGTTACCGATAAAAGTAATAAAGCACTAGATTATGCTTCAGTTGCTTTAATCCACCTACCCGATTCGGCTTCAGTTGCCTTACAGGCTACCAACCAACAAGGAATTTATGAGTTTGCCAATGTTAAATCTGGCAGATACCTTATTAAGGCATTAATGATGGGTTACAGCAAAAACCAATCTGCACCATTTGAAGTGAAAGATATGCCAGTTAAAGTGCCAGGAATCATACTAACAGACTTGGCCCAAAATCTGAAAGATGTAAACATTATATCAAAAATGCCCGTAATTGATCAAAAAGCAGACCGGGTGATTGTAAACGTTGAGCAAATGAATACCGCGGGTGATAATGCATTGGAAGTAATCAGCAGGTCGCCGGGTGTAAAGCTGGATAAGGACGATAACATTGTACTAAAAGGTAAAAAAGGAATCAATGTAATGATTGATGGCAAGATGAGTTACATGACGGGTTTAGAATTAACCACTTACTTAAAATCGCTACCCGGATCTGTATTAAGTAAAATAGAGTTGATTTCCAATCCACCTTCTTCTTTTGATGCAGCTGGAACAGCAGGGATCATCAACATAAAACTCAAAAGAAATAAAATGCAGGGATTTAACGGAAACATGAATATGGGTGGTGGTTACGGCCGTTATGAAAAAGTTTATGCTGGTACTAATCTGAATTACAATATCGGTAAAGTGAGCACTTATCTGCGTTTAGACGCCGGACATTATAACTCATACAACAGGTTAACTTTAAACAGAACCATAGAACAAGAACAATATAACCAGCTTAACTTTTGGCACCCGATTACAAATAGTTTAAATTATTCTGCCGGTGCAGATTATTTTATTGATGATAAAAATACCCTCGGCATCATCGTAAAAGGTTATACCGCTCCGGAAGAAACCAAGGTAAACAGTAATTCGGTAAATTATAATGCCACCGGGGCAAAAATGGGCGGAACAAGCATGTTCAATCCGCAGCACAATACAGAGAAAAACCACGCTTTAAACCTAAACTACCGGTTAAAAACAGATAGTTTGGGTGGAGAACTGGGTATTGATGCAGATTACGTTCGTTATGACAATAGCAAAAACGAAACTTTTACCAACAATTACCTTGATGAAAACGATCAGCTTATTGGTACACCAATTGATTTGCGCAATAACGGGATGGGCAAAGTATCGATCTATTCGATCAAGGCTGATTACACCCTGAACTTTAACAAAACACTAAAAATGGAAACCGGCTGGAAAAGCAGTTTGGTAAAATCGCAGAGCGATGTTCGTTTCGATTCGCTGAAAACCGCTGGCTGGATCACCGATCCAGGAAGGACGAATTTATTTTTATACAACGAAAACATTAATGCAGGTTATCTTTCATTAGATCAAAACTTCAAAAATTTACAAATCAAAGCAGGCTTACGTGCGGAGCAGACATTGGGCAATGGTAGTTCATCGGGAACGAATACCCTGATCGACAGAAAATACTGGAAACTTTTCCCAACACTCTTTATTTCTTTAAAACTCGATTCGAACAACCTGATTACGGCTGCCTACCGCAAAAGTATTAATCGCCCATCGTACAGCAGTTTAAATCCCTTTACTTTTTATAGTGATCCTTATACTGCCTTGCAAGGAAACCCGTTTTTACAGCCCTCGTACGCCAACAGCTTTGAATTTAACTACTCCTTTAAAAATTTCAGGATATTAACATTGAGTTATTCAGTTAACAACGGCTCGATATCGGAAGTAGTTTATCAAAATGATGCGACTAAAGAAAGTATCTCCAGACCAGAAAACCTAAGCCGTACCACCAACTTTTATATGGCAACCGGAAGTCCTTTTGATGTAACCAAATGGTGGAACAACAGTACTGAAGTTTCGGCTGGATTTAACCGCACCGAATCAGCTGTACAGGGTAATGGTTATAATGCGTTCTCGTGGAACTGGTCGGTATTGATGGATAATACGATCACATTACCCAAAAACTATAGCTTATCATCTTATGCTTATTATGATTCTCCTTCTGTTTCAGGACTTTTCCGCAGTTTAGGGAGTTACCAGCTAAATATTGGTGCTAAAAAATCATTCTGGAACAAAAATGCAACACTAGCCCTAAAAGTAAATGACATTTTTAATACCAGTAAATTCAGAGCCAACCTGGAATACAATAACATTAAAACCTATTGGCAAAACGAATGGGAAAGCCGCAGGATAAACGTAAGTTTCACCTATAAATTCGGGAATATGAAAATTAAAACCGCCCGCAGTAGAAAAACCGGAACAAGTGATGAGGAAAACAGGGTCGGCAAAAATTAGGTTGAGTAGGTTAAGTGTTTAAATCGGTTAACTGGTTAATTGGGTTAGATTTTCTCAATTGCAATAGTTGACCGATTAGCTAGTTTCAACAATTACCCGTCTATAAAACCAGCAGCATCCAAACATTACAGGCAAAATGGCCAGAATTACCCAATGGGGCAGCGAGTTTTTTAAACCCTGCCCTTTCATACATCCCAATTGCTGTAGAGAGCTCAGGAAATGACTCTAAATACACCTCATTATAACCAAAATGCTGTGCCGATGCTATACTTTTCTCCATGAGCATTTTGCCAATGCCTTTGCCGCGAGAAGATTCCGAGGTGTACAGTTTAACGAGTTCAACACAACCATCTGGTAAGCCTTCTGTTGGATAAATACCACAGCCGCCAATAATAACCCCTTCCTCTTCGGCCAACCAATAAGCAGATTGCGGATGTTCGAAAACTATAGATAGCTCATCAGTTGTAGGATCGGTATAAACAGTACCGGGCTTGTCTATTTTAAATTCTCTTAAAATCGTCCTGATCATTGTAGCGGTAGCAGTATTATCTTGCGCAGTTATCTTCCTGATGGTGATGGCCATATTACTCTTATTTTATGCAAAGTTAAAAAATGAGTAGTGGCTTTTTAATAAAAGCAAACAAAATGCCTTCTAATTTCATTTATAAAGTATTAAAACAGATTTATACCATGGAAAACGAAGAAAATAAAACAGGAACAACATCAGGCACAAATCACCCAAAACCGACAGATGATGTACAGTTGGAAATAGAAACCGTAATCCCTTCAACGGAAAAGGAAACCGAAAAACCAAGTGAGGCATTAAAAACCGAGGAAGTTAAGGATGAGAAAAAATTGAATGATCAGGATGAAGAAGCAGATACTACGGAGAAACCTGCCGAAGAAAACAAAACTGATAGCGACGATAAACGCGATGATATCGAAACCGCTACACCAAGTGCTTAGTTAATTTTGGTTAAACGCATATTACAGCTGAAATAGTTTTACTATTTTGGCGTTATGAATAACATGAAAGAAAAACTATTGCTTTTCCTGTTTACCATAAGCATTTTTGGTTGTGGAATAAACAGGCAGGCACAGCAGATAAAAGCCCTTGAAGACTGCACCTATAAAATTACAGGTGTACAACAGGTATCGATTGCAGGCACAGATGTTAAAAAGTTAATGGACCAGCAAAGCTTTAGCTTAACCAGTTTACCTGGGGTTGCATTGGGTTTGCTCAGAAAAGACATTCCGCTTAGAGCCAATCTGAATTTAGAAATAACCAATCCGTCGGGCAATTTAGCGGCTATAAACCAGTTCGAATATAAAATATTGGTTAATAATACCGATTTGGCAGAAGGCATCGTTAATCAAAATGTAAGCATTGCACAAGGCCAAACGGTTACCGTTCCGGTACAATTGGTGAGCAACATTTACGGATTAATATCTAATGGCAATGTATTTAATGATATTATCAAAGCTGCTCAAAAAGGATCATTCTCAAAAGATGAAAAACTAGGTTTATTAACCATAAAAATAAAACCAACCTTTATGCTGGGCAATACACCTGTTAAATATCCTGGTTATATCACCATTAATAAAGATATCAGCCGTAAAATATTATTGTAAATACCGTCACAAATAAAAATGCCCGCTTAACTAAATATGTTAAGCGGGCATTTTTATTAAAAGCTTAATTAAAATTTCTTATCCGGCGTCATCACCATACCTTTAAATCCTTTTGGATCTAACTTTTCATCTAATGCTCTTAGTTGTGTTACCGATAATTTTGATGGCATTACTGTTGTCGTTGTACTTAAACTAGCGGTTTTTGCAGCTGTAGTTATAAAATTCCCGTTTTTTGCATACGATAATGCGTAGGCTAACAAAGTCTCTGTTTCATCTCCCCATGCTTTGGTTAAATCTTCTGCCGATTCTTTATCAACCGTTAGTCCAGAATAGTAGCCACCAACACCAAGTTTATTTTTGGTTTCAAATTCTGGAATATACATATCCACCTTATCTATTCTGATCGGAAAGAAACCAACTGGTTTACCGTAAGTTGTGGCACCAATAAGTTTCACATCCATTACTGGTTTTAAACTGTTAATGGTTAACTCGCTTGCTGAGGCTGTTGATCCCGTTACGATAAAATAAACCCTGTTTAATGTTAAACTACCTGATTTTGCAAATTTCTCTATATTATCAGCAGCTGTAGGCGAATAATCTAAATCTGCATACGTAGCATACTTACCATTCACACCAGTGGTAAAGGTCTGTAGTTTACCCTCATCATCCAACAGCGGCTGGTGTGCCAGAACAGAGGCTTTACGCTGGGGAGTAGTAATAGACTGCAGGTAGTTATTATAATAAGAAGTGAACATCGTATTACCGGTTTCTCCTGCTGGTGCTACTAAATTAATAATCTGGGTAGCTGTTGAAACATAACCACCACCGTTATAGCGTAAATCAACCACGAGTTCGCTTACTCCTTGTGTAGCGAAATTAGAAAAAGCTGAATTAATGGCGGCAGAGGCATTATTGGTAAAACTATTGAATACAATGTAACCGACTTTCTTTGTACCAACTGTATAAACATTGGTAAATAAGATCGGATTAACACTATAAAAGCTACTGGATACAACAGCTGTTTTAGGGTTACCGCCTAGATCATTAAAAGCTAAAGTCACCGTTGCATTTGTACCAAAAATGGCATTATTTAAAAAATTAACTGCACCAGGGTAGGTCAGTTCTGTTCTTCCGTTTACACTCGTTATCCTGCAGCCACGGGTTAAACCCTGCAAGGCTGCAGGCGAGTTGGGATAAACATATTTCACCCTTAAGTCTGTAGTATTATTATATTGAACAGAAAAACCGTAATCATTGGCCGAGCCATTTACATCTGCCTTAAGCACCCCTGTTTTACCTGTAGTAGCTGCCGAATAGTCGAAAAACGAATATTTAGGCTCGCCGGGAGTGCTTCCATATTCATATGGTTTTCCTGTTGCCGGATCTAAAGAATATTGTGTCATGGCATATAGTTCCGCTTCATTCGAACTAAATCCACGTGGATTAAACACCTCATAAGCGGGTAGCGAAGTATTCCAATAATAAAGTTCTTTACCGTATAAATAAATAGAATCTTTAGTCAATTCATCCCGCGTTCCGCTAGGCGTCGTCACAACCGGTGGAGTTACAGGCTCATCAGGTGCAGTACTGCTCTTTTTACAGCCGGTAATAGCCCCAAAGCTTAAAAAACCTAGCGTTACCAGGTAAAAGAATTTCTTATTTTTCATTGGAATTTATAGTAATGTTATCTCTATATACGAGTAAGGCAATCGTTAAGTTGTTCCGAGATAAACTTTATCTACCAACAAACTAAATTTAACTCAAAATTGTACACTCACGCATATATTAGTGAATTACGTAAATCTACCGATTAAATTACTTTTCATTGAGATATTTAGCAATTTTTAACAAGATCTGCTAACAGTGTTTCACTATTAGTCCTTATGCCCCCACAAATTGTCGCCTTTGCACCGCTTAAGTCAATCAAATCCTGTGCAAATTTGTTATACTAATTATCTGATTTAAAACCAGGGAACTATGGAAAAGATCGAATTTAAAACCACAATTAACGCCACAGCAGAAAAAGTTTGGAATGCGCTGTTTGGCGTAGAAACCTACCCTAAGTGGACAGCTGCTTTTATGGAAGGATCGCGTGTAGAAACTGACTGGAAAAAAGGAAGCAAGGCCTTGTTTCTGGGCGAAAACGGAGATGGAATGGTAGCTGTGATTCAAGACAATATCCCAAACCAGTATATGTCTATCAAACACCTTGGTGAGATAAAAGACGGCAAGGAAGACTACAGTGGGAATTGGGGCGAAACACTTGAGAATTATACCCTCAATGAAAGAGATGGCAAGACAGAACTCGTTATTGATATGGGCATTAACAATGAATGGAGAGATTATTTCGAAAAAACATGGCCTAAAGCACTTGCTAAGGTTAAAGAGATAGCCGAAAATTCGGATGAGCACCTGTAAAAGTCAATATGAAGCATAAATAAAATTGTGCTGCGTGGAATTTTTTACTAAATGACATTAAACCAAAAAAGCCTTTCATTTCTGAAAGGCTTTTGGAAGTGGTGCCACCTGGATTCGAACCAGGGACACAAGGATTTTCAGTCCTTTGCTCTACCGACTGAGCTATGGCACCATCCGTTTGGGATTGCAAATGTAGTGTTCTTTTTCTCAATTCCAAAAAAGGATTTCAGTTTTTTTCATAAAAACAGGACCATAAAGCCTCATCTTTTTGATAAGCAAGAAGATGCACTGAAAAAATATTTTTATTTTATATCACGCACTCAGGTGAATTAGGTGATCAAAAAAACATGTCCCTATAAATGGTCAATAATATTCCTTAGAAAAACATACTCCAGGCCATCTATATCATCCATTACCTCACTAATCTTTTTAAATCCTAAGCTAGAAATAAGTTTAAGCGAATCTTTATTTTCCGGCGAAACACTGGCTATAAAATTTTCAACTCCAAAATTTATGTTTGCCCAGTTCATTACAGCCGTAGCAGCTTCTGTTGCATAACCCTTTTTCCGGTAGTCTTTAATAATGCGATAGCCTAATTCAACCGCGTTTGTAGCATATTCTTTTAAATATTCAGGATTTGGCTTACTATGGAACCTCACCAATCCTATCATTTGATCTTCTTCAGCTAATATAATTGCCCTTGCCGACCATGGCAAATAATCTGAATCTTCAAATTGCTTTAAGCCATATCGCAAACTACCTGGATGATCCAACATTTCTACAGGAATATTAGCTTTCATTAAAAGTGCTGCCCCTTCTAAATCATTTTCCAGGAAATAGGATATCAATTCCTTATTCATTAAACGAAGGATTAGCCTAGGGGTTATAATATCATCTGTAGATTTCTGCATGGCGTAAAAATGCTAAAATACTTGACATTTATGTGGAATATAAAATGCCTATGATTAAGAAAACCAAAAACAACCTTAAAAGTATGGTATAGACTTAGATGATCTAAGGTGGCTTAGGTGGTCAACAAATAGAATACTATGCTAATCTGTTGCAAATAAATAAACCACGGCAATTCAATAAGAATGGCATAAAACCAAAAAAGCCTCTCATTTCTGAAAGGCTTTTGGAAGTGGTGCCACCTGGATTCGA
>Ga0190271_10000076_pt1 | contig 54002 bp, 91 predicted proteins | sample Popmic356T_FD_133747 | JGI IMG/M metagenome (GOLD analysis project Ga0190271, IMG submission 133747) | Populus adjacent soil microbial communities from riparian zone of Weber River, Utah, USA - 356 T | ecosystem: Environmental > Terrestrial > Soil > Riparian zone | place: USA: Utah | collected...
GGGTGTATAAATTTTACCCCCTCCCCCCTACCTTTTGTTTCCTCTTCTCTCCTTCTCTTTCCGTTCTCTGTGTTGCTGCATCAAAGAACGAACGAGATCGATTCGTTGTTTCATACGATGTCGAGCCCGCTGGTCTGGTGACCAAACAGATCTGTTGAGTTGAGGAAACCTTCTTCTGTGCTTCCTTGACTTACCGATTTAGAACCTATCCTTCAGGTTGAGCTTGAGCAGAAAGCGCTTGTACTTCTCCTTGTTGAACCTTGCGATGAACACCACTAACGTTCTCTCGCACGATCTCGTCTATGGCTTGCTGGATTGCGAAGCTTTGATCAGCTTCAGAGAGGTTGGTGGAGGTGCGTGCCACCCTTGCCAGGAGGCCGGGGGTGTTGTAACCAGCATTCAGATCCCAGGCAAACCACTCATCCCACTGTGTCCATGGGTCGAATGGATTGTCCATCGTCGTCAGCATGTGCTCAGCACGTCCTTCGGTATCAGTCACTATCCACCTCCATCTGCGATACCTGACATCAAGGTGGACACCGCAATGCCCAAGGCCCTTGACACCTCAGAGGGAGTAGCACCCGATGCCAACATCTGCTTGGCACGTGCTGTTGCAACAGGAGTCATCACTGGATTGACTCGAGGCGTAGCCCGCTCACGGATCACGTCCAGATCAGAGTTCTTGAGAATCCTCTCCAACATGTGATTGGAGATAGCCCCGTTCTGGATAGCGTCCCATTCCTTGTCGGTGATGGGGGAGTCCTTAGATCCAAGACGTACCTTGCCTGCACCTGTACGCAGTCGAGCTTCGTTCAGTGCTTGACCCTTGATCTTCCTCTCTTCATCCTTCTCCATGCCAGGATTGGCACGCTTACGATCCGCCACTATGCGTCGGGCTACCGCCTGGGCCTGCCTCTCTAGGGGGGCATTCTTCTCAGCACGAAGCAACTTCGCTGACAGCGAATCAACCTCATGCTTGTACACCTTGTTGGCTGAAGGTGAGTAGGGCACGGGCTTGACGCTAATCAGTTCCCTACGTGTCTCGTTGGCCAAGGCCTTGAGTCGGTTGGAATGATCAGCATAGATCTGCTCCATACGTGTACCTCTACCAGGTGTAGAGACCAACGTATAGGCATCGTCCGTTTCAGCCAGCTTCTGAGAACGGAACGTAGCGTCCTTACCGTCTTTCCTCTTCTCACCCGTAGGGTCCCAGAGCTTCTTACCAGTACGGTTGTCTACCGTACCAGAAGAGATTCGAGTACGTCCAGGACCAGCGGCCTTAGCCTTCCTCTTCTTGGGATGTGTCTGTGCCGTAGCACGGGTGATGAGAGTAGCCGCACCACGGGCTTGCCCAGTCTTCGGGTTCACCCCTTGATACGTCTTCTTCAGATCCAAGATTCCGTTAGCGCGTTCAGACGCCTTGAAATCAAGGTTGTGCTTCTCAGAATCAATGACCACCATAGAGTGCTTTACCGCACGAGCAAGCTCGTCGTTTGAGGCACCCCTGATTGTCATGTCTGAGATGAGGTTTGTTACGTTCCCCATCTCATTCTGTTTTCTGACCTTGTTGGGGTTCTTCGGGTTTCCCTTGGAATCCACCCCGTAATCGACAGACCTGGACTTGGCGTTGTAGACGCCCCCATCGATCGTACGCATCCCGTCATAGGGACCGTAGTCAGCTTGCGGATCGAAGCCTTTCAGCTTTTCGAGTGCCGGGGTATGAGTGATCTGTCCCTTGTTGTTCGGAATGACCACCACATGGTCACCATCAAAGTCGGCGCCCGACAACCTCTCGGCTACCTTGGGATGGATGGCCACGGCATCCGGGACTTCGCTATCCCGGAACATCTTCTTGGCCTCACGCGACCGGTTGTTGACGACCAGTTCCGGAATCTCGAACTTTCCGGCATGCGGGAAGCGTACGAGAGCCACTCGTTCGCCGTTCTCGAACGTAGGCGCGTAGATTTCGTTTGGCTTGACGTGATTCGACGGAAGAATCACCTTGGTTGCCTGATTCGGCATATTGACCGCTTTGAGATGCACGGCCGCCGCATCAGTTTCTTCCGCAAACGTTTCGAGAAGCTTCCTCTTGATCTGCGGGTTGGTGAGACTTCTGATCTGCTCGAGCTCTTCACGACGACGCTCATAAGTCAGATTCAGCTGTGTTTCAGCCAATTCTGGCTTCTGCTTGGAAAGCACTTGGCTGGACAGAGTTCGCGACCACTTGTCCCAGTCGCCTTCTTCGTTGATAAGATTCATCGCCGAAGAAACCTTGCCCTTGCTGTTCAGGATCTGACCGCCATCCTTGATCACAGCACCAAACGGATTACCCTTATCGACCTCTCCCGTTTCCGGATCCACTTTGAGCGGCTTCATCGCCTCGAGCTTGTTACCCGTACTCGACTTGTTGGTGTTGAACTGCAGGTCCACACCGTCAGGGAGATCGTCCTTATAGACGGCCATACCCTTGAGGTAGTGTGTCCCATTCACCGCGATTCGAACCTGGGCGTAGCGAGACTTACCGAGAGAGACATCCGGAACGCCGGGACGCACATAGATCACGCCGTCAGCGTCAGCTCCACCGTCTTCCTTATAGCGAATAGCCACTCGCTTAGCGGAAATGTTCAACGGCGGCTGGATGCCAAGGTCTCCTCTGAAAGTCCGGCCGTTGTCATCGGACTTCTCCGAGATCAGGCGGATTTCGTTACGCTGAGCCCAAGCTTGTTTCTGGGTAACGCCGGGAGGGACGAGGACCTTGTACTTCGTCATCTCGCCCGTACCGACTTGCGGAGCGTTGAAGGTATGAACTCGATAGCCCTCTTCCTTGAGCATGGAGAGAGCGGTAGCGAACTTGTCGTCGCTGATCCCGATTCTCGTGGCCGGATTGTCACCAATCGGCAGATCGAGATTGACCTTGGAACCAACGTCAATGATGCCCTTCTCATCGACTTGACGCTTGAGCATGTCTGCCGTTTGCTGGAGAATATCCAACTTCTCCTGACGACCCGGCTCCAGAAGCGAACGAACAGTGGACTCGTTGATGTCCATCTGCCTTGCAATCGCAGATGCACCCATGCCCTTATCCCGCAACTTCTGAGCAGTACGAATCTGTTCGATCTTCGTTTCCGTAACCGCACGAGACTTCAGAGCCCGAAGATCAGCGACGGTCATCTGCTGATCCTTGATGATGTTCCCGTCCTTGTCAACGGGAGAATATGCCTTGGCGATCTGGGAATCCGACATCTTGTCGATCTTCCTGTGCTGCTCGATGGTCTCCAGGAAAGTCTTCGATCGCTGCAGAGGATTCTTTCCCGATCCCCACGGATAACGTCCTGACTTACGGAGGATACCGTAATGAGCCAGGTATTCCTCTTCTTGCATGCGCACTACGACACCTCCTCTCTCAGGGCATTGAGGACACCATCAAAATGTACGATCTTATCCATGATCCCCTTTATGTAGGCAGGATTGACAGTGTCCAAAGTAACACTACCATCCTTGTAGATTCGGAGCTCAATGGCTCTGAGGGAAAACGGGTCTATCCCATACTCGAGACAGAACAATGCCGCGTACACATACAGCTGGTACATCGAAACTCGAGTTACTCCTGTCTTGAGATCGCTGATACGAAGAATCCGATAGCGATAGGCGATGGCGTCTACCGTACCAAAAGCGTTCGGCGAATAGAACAGCACAACCTCAGGAGACATCTTGTACTGAATGCACTGGTTGATGTATAACCCAACCGTGGTTCGCTCATCGTCTTGGACGATGTTTTCTTCGATACAGATCGCAGCGTAGCGATGTTGCTCAACACCTTCCAGTGCCGCGCGCAGTGTCTTGTATCGAAACCTCAGTTTCTCTTCGTCGTAGTTGATCCAGTGGTACGAACTAGGACTGAGGAACGCATGCTGACCCTCGAGATGCGAATGCCTCTTGAAGCGCAGTGAGCACCTCCTCTTCATTCTCGGGGTAGATGAACGCCGCGAACGACATCTTGTTCATCAGATCCACGTAGTAGTCCTGGTTGGGACGCTTCTTGGCGGTAGCCGATGCCTTGACGTCCAGCATGGCCCAGAACGGACCCCAGAAGATCGTGAGGTCGAGAATTCCTTGTCGATAGTTCGGATCGTTCTTGAGGATCTCGCACCCAGGAAACAGCCGCTTCAGCCTACGAATCAACTTTGCCTGGTAAGTCGCTTCGGTCACGAAACCCCCTTTCACTGGTCGAAAAAAGAAAAGAGGAGATCGGAATATTACCCTCCTTCTATTATATGGCGCGAATTACATGCGTCCCAGTATCTGAAAAAAAATAGGCCGTGTTTGGTCCGCTATTAGACGTTTTTTGGCTCTACGCCTCATCATCGTCAGGGTCATACGGCTGCAGAGAGACATGTACGGTGTCACCTCCTGCGGCTACCGCTTCCTTGAACACAGGAGCCAAGTGCTCTCCCAGAATTCGACGATCCGATTGGGGTAGGCGAAACGAAATATTCACCAAGATTTCGGGTTCCATAGGCTCCTACGCCATCTCGAAGTATTGATAGGTGGGCCAGGTAGGTGTCCGGTTGGCGATGGACAGAACCACCTCGCGCTCCAACAACCCATAGCGGCACGCAGCCTCCAATGAGTTCCGGAATCGCTCTCCCTCGGTCACTTCACGCACCGGTTGCGTGATGGGATTCTCGTAACGATCCCCATCGAACTGTCGGTTGTAGAGCACGGCGTACCAACGTGGACGCCACATGAGATTCTCGGCATGACAGTTCGACCGATCCCCATCAATCTGCACTGGAGTATCGAAGATCTCTGACGGACGGGGTAGGAATGCTCGAGCCACCAACCTGGGTAGCGAGCGAATGCACTGTTGCCAGTCCCGCATGAGTCCCACGTAGGGAACTCCGTACTGGTTGTATCGTTGAAGTAGCAACCGCCCGGTTGAGTCTCTCGCCACTTGTCCCAGGGGGTTTATGCTGTAACCGGGGAAGCCCTCGACCGGTACCCAAGTATCAGACTCGCCTGACACGAATTCCTCCCTCGAATGGTTCTACTACTGATTCTGGAATATGCCCCATCTTCGCCATGGCAATCATCGCTGACATCAGATCGATAGCTGCCTCTCGCGTAGCACATCGACCCACAACATCGTGCGCGATCTTGATGGGTTTCACTCCCGCTTCGATGGCTGAGTTGATTTCCGTCTTCAGCCGTTCTTCGGCTTTCATGAAGGTTGCGTGAGCTCGAGAAGTGTCTCGACCAAAGTTTGCCAGACGTGAAGCGCTGTACTCAAAATCCGTCACACCGCCTCCTTTGTGATTTTCCATCCCTTCTTGGTCAGCGTCTCCACCGCCTCGTCGACATCTAGCACCAACAGAGCTCCTCCGTACCCATCGAGATGATTGAGGTTACCTATGTCAAACATCTCCTTGACTAGCTCTGCGACAAAGTCGCGACGGTTCTCCATCAGTCTCCTCTTCTTTGTCGTCTGCTTCGAGGTGTTTGTCGATGATCTCGTGAATCGGATCGAGTGGGTTCTGCAGAGCGAGATGTACTTCCCAATCCTTGTCGTACATCAGTCATCCGCCAGCAGAGCCTTGAGGTAGTGCCTTCCGTACTTCGTGAGCGCCCGGTTGTGTGTATCGACCACGATCTCGGCCAACTCCATGGATTCCATCACTCCCACCAGAGGGTCGAACTCGGACCGCTTCTCGATGTCGTTGGACACCAGAGCATAAATACCTCGGCCTCGTCTGTCATCCGTACGCCACAAACGCATCTCCGGATCGTTCAAGGGGGCCATCGTCTCTCCTATCGTTTGAAGAACAGCGCCCAGATCACTACGCCGAGGCAAACCAGAGACAAACCCAGGAATATGACTCCGTAGACGTCCTTCCCTTCAAAATCGAAAAGTATCTCTCCGATCACGCTGGTGCACCTCCTTTCGAATTTCCTTCTCGAGCCCGTCTCCATACTCGCAGAAGCCTCAAGTACTCAAACCGAGGACGATCCCCGATATGGGGTCCATCATGGCCTTCGGGACCGACTTCACAGTATCTGATTGTCTGTCGACCGAAGACCTTTCCTTTTGAGTTCCAGGGACACGGTTTTTCGGGTGGCATGGACCTCCGATCTTGGCAAATCTTGGCAAATGGGTCGAAAAGGGCCTAAATCGCGTCTCGCCCGAGAGCATAATATCTGAAAAAACCACGCAATTTGCGAGAAAACCGTTCACCCCGGACAATCCCAGTATCTGCCAAGATTTTTGAGGTAAAAAGTTTTTGTATATTACATTCCCAGTATCTGTCCCAATATCTGTCGTTATTACGTATGTATCTATATACTTCTGCGCGCGCGTGCGTAGGTAGAATAGACATATCTAGGCAATATGATTTACCCAAGAAAACAGATACTGAGAACTTCGGATGAAAAAGTTTTTTGCCCTAAAATCTTGGCATGACATTTAGCCAAGAAAAACCGCGTATTTGCAGGGAGTTTACAACTGAGATTTGCCAAAATAAAATCTTGGCAAAATGCTTGGCAAGCCCAAAATGAGCGTTTACGCGCCAACTTTAGGCTCAAAACAGTCCTCCCAGTATCTGATTATCCCCTTTTGACCCCCTTCAACCCCCTGGGCCGTCGCTGCGGACCTCTCATCCTCACCAGCTCCTCCCTATGAAGGGCCGTAACCGTCTCCTGCGACCTGACCAGACGGGTCAGATACCCCACCCTGCGGTCCAGCTTCTTCTCGTGGGCGAAGAGGTTCACCGCCCCGATCAGGTGGGTCTCCGCCTCTCTCAGGTGTTCGGCCAGCTGGTCATCGACTGACAACGCCTTTTTACGCTTTTGTGTCATATCCATACCTTTTCATCAGTTTTCTCTCGGATGGCCTCTAAGGGGCCTTTACGTGGCTCTCAGAGGGTGTCTAGACCTAGTCTCCCCTTTTCTTCCGCTCTCGGTAGTGCAACATACCCCGAAACAGCTCGGCTTCGATGAATACCTCGTCGTCTGACTCGTTGGAGTTGGTCAACGCGCGACCCAGAGCGCGACCGAGATCGAAGGCCGTCATTCCCGGCGGAAAACTTCCATGACGGGTGTACTCAGCCACCGTATCCAATTGATCAGCCGCCCAGTCCCGCTGGGTCATGATCATCCCCTCACCCACAGCGGCTTCACCTTCAAGCAAGCCTTCGGATTCCATCTATGTCCCCTTTGCTAGTAGGTGAGCAGACTGTGCCGTTCTGAACCCGGTTTGCCACATATAGGCCGTCTCCCCGTTGAAAAACGAGCAGAAGATCCGGTCCCAAGCGCCCCAGCGCTCGACCACCCGATAGGTTCCGCCACCCCCTAATGGAAACCGTACGCCGACGAGCTCCTTGGGTACGTTGGTGAACAGAGTGAGCTGCTCGAATTCATGATCAGGCATCTCACTCCCTTTCGTGTTGGTAGGCGAACTCGTAGAACTCGTCGCCGGTCATGTCGAAATGCTTGGTCTGGAAGCTCCGCTTCGACTTGAGCGAACGCCAGATGGCCCAGTCGATGGCTGCCTTGGACCGAAGGGCGTAGTAGAAGAGATCGGTGAACGGAGTGTTGATCCGGTCCGTACGTCCATGACTCTGTTCCCACAGCTTGTACGAATAGGTCAACGACCAGAACACCGTGGTATCCGTGGTGATGCAGTTCCAGCCTTCCGCCCCCGCCACGTACTGAACGGCGTAGACCCACTCTTCCGTCTCGGGAATCTCCTCATGCTTGTGCCCATTCCACTCCGCGTAGTTGGTCACGTGCTTCAGCGATCGGAGAATTTCCAGCTCGTAGTCGAAGTTGTAGAAGACGATCAACCGTGGATGCTTGGCCATCAGCTTCCGCAACTCTTTCATCCTCGATGGATGAGTGTTGGCCACTCGCCGCATCTGCTGGAAGAGATCGGCCACATCGCGGATAGGTTTGTCATCGAACGGATTCCAGCGCCCATGCGATACTCGAGCCATGAGCAGCTCATCATGCTCACACCACACGTTGATGGGATGCCGCACGGTTTCCTTGGCGTACGGCATGTGCACCAAAATGGCGTTACGGTGCTTGACCAAGCGGTTGACGTTGACGTAGCGCTCGACCTTGAAGTACTTTACGAAGGGGGCCTGGATGACGTGCTCGCCCTTGAACTCAGTCCGGTTTCGGTAGAAGCCGTTGGCTACGAATACGGGTATATAGTCTAACCACGTATCGCCGGGTGTCGCCGACAGCATTATCCAGCGGTTCGATTTCGCAATCTTCAGAAACGATTTCGACCACTTCCCAGACCCAACCAGTCTCTGTTCGTCGAAGATAAAGAATGCGTTTTTCACCCCCACGTACTTCTCGATGTTGTTCCAGGAATCGACGGTGAGGACACCGTGCAGAGTAGCTTCTGGATCTCTGCCGATGCCGAACTTGGAGGCTTCCATCTCCCAGTCCAGAGAGTCTCGCTTCTTGGCGGTGGTGATCACGTAAATATCTTCATGTTCTTCGGTCAGCGCGTAGAAAGCCAGCCCCACCCGGGTCTTACCTGAGCCCACGCCGCCCCAGAGGATGTTGCCGTCTTCCAGCTTGGCCAGTGCCTTCTTCTGGTGATCGGCCAGCTCCACCGCCGTGCGAATCTCTCCCATACCGTCACCTCCTTTCTAATTATTGATCTTGGGTTCCTCCGTGCGTACAAGGAGAATCGAGTAACCGCATGCCTTGCAGCGAATATGTCCTTCGTGAGCCACGATCTGCTCGAAGATGGGAGCTTCCCAACCCCCGCATTCATCACAGAACACGGTATGGATGGTCATTGACTCCATTATCTATGTACCTCGGGGTCGTAGTAAGCCAGAGGAGTTATCCCCACTACAGCCAGACGATGAATTTCGGCGTTGTAGTACACACTGACTTCGCCTCGAGCATAAGCCCGCTTAGCCCCCTGGGCTTCTTCCTCGCTCTCCCAAGGTCCCCGTACCTCAACTTCTTCGGTCTCGGGGTTGAATATCACCAGGACCCACATTACCTCGCCTCCTTGCTAGGTGTTGGACATCTCCAAAGTAGCTTCCCGGTCTTCTTCGTCCTTGATCCGTTTAGCTTCTTCTCGCTGCGCCTTCTGATACTGCTGGATGAGCTTCTCGACGCGCTGATGGTCTTCCTTCTGAGCCGCGGCGTAGAGCGCCTGGAGTCGACCCAACTTGTTCAGCGTCCTGTCGATCTCGGTACCGATCTCATCCAGAGTTGCGTTGCTCACGTCGAACATTCTCGAGGACTTCCGGTTGATCGATGGGTGGCCATACCGTCCCTTCCGCTACGGGATGTTCTGCCGCGCTACCAGTGTCTAGCCCCGCCTTCTCCAGCGCTGCCTTCGGAGCCCGTACAATCCAGGCTCCGCCCACCTCGGGACCGAAGTGCATGGCACTGAATCCCTCAAGATCCGGCCACAGCAACTCCAAGCGAGCCCCGTGCATCGCTGCCCTATTCGGCAGCATGTCCGGAAAAATCCACACCGGACCGAAGGGAGTCTCTTGTCTCACGTCACCACCTTTCTAACTTTGCAGTATGAGACCGCGTCTTCGTTCGATGATGTTGCAAATCGGACAGCTGTCACCGTCGTAGAAACCATGCTCCAGACATGACGAGCGGAGAAGATTTCGATGTACCTTCACCGCTCGCTGCGACCACATCCGATACTTGTACTGGAAGCAGACGTGACAGAACTTCGGTCCATCATGCCCTTGCCTCTGCCTACGCACGAAGCGAATGCGAAAACGCGTACGCAGTCCGCACACCGTGGTTCCATCGATGTACATCCGATGAGTGCGACGTGGGCGTTGGCCCGTGGTGAGAGCTACCCACGCTGTGTACATCAGAAATTGACCTCCTGGTTGCTGGTCACCCGCCCATTGCGGTGGACGCTGATCGAGCAGTGAAAGAGACCGATGATCACCACTCCGTTGTCGGGGCGCTGCGAGTAGAACAGACCGTCGGGCAAATATCCGCTTCCCCCCGGCGCCCGTGGCAGCTCACTCATCATGTACCACACCCCGTCCAGGGTGGCTTTTTGCGTCTTGGTGACCGGGTAGTCGTAGGCCCCCCAGGTCAGATCTCCTTTCCGACCTGCAAACTTGGCCATACTTCTCCTTTCTTGCATCGCGGGATGTACTACTGGCCAATACAACTGAGTCAGTAGTACAATGTTGCCTCCTACCGGCGGCAGGAAGCCCAGAACTTCAGATACCAGGCCTTCTCCTCCGGGGTCTTCGACTCCCACCACCCCGCGGCGAGCAAGGGAAGGCACTTCCTCAGTTCCTCGTTGCTGATCATGTTTCACCTCCTATCTACCGATCTCCTGTACTACCAAATATCCCTTGTGGGCTTCCAGGATGTTGTCGGTCTTGTCCTCATGCCCGATCAATACCTGAGCTGACCCGGGATGTCGAGACCGAATGGCCAGATACTCCTCTTCCTTGATCGGTAGGCACTCAAGGCAGTCGGAGTCGTTGCATTCGCAGAAGATGAGCGTCTCCGAGGTAGTGGCCCGCTTCAACAATCGATCAAGCCACCTCATTTCATCATCCCCTCCACCTCGATGCGCAGACGCTGAAGCGTCTGGTAGGTTCCCTTCTTGTCTGACATCATGGCGCGCCACGCCGCTTCGGTAGCGATGTTGAGCGGCTCTACCAGCTGTACTACCATCTGGTTGATGGCTTCTCTGTCGGTGTCGTCGACCCCCAGCTGCCGGGCCATACCCCGCGTGTAGGCCGTCAAATATGCCACGGCGCCGAGATACTGCGCCCGCTTGAGATCGTCGTCACTCAGCTCGGGCTGATCCCCGTTGGGTCCGATCACTTCATGCTCTCCTTGAACATCTTGTCCAAGTGCTTCCCTCGGCGCCACTCAACGGCTTCGAGGAAATCGATGCCCGCGTTCTCGGCGCATTCCCGATCTTCGGACCGGTCGCCGACGAAGAGCGCCATCCCCATGGGATATGACTCTCCGTGGTTGGCGAACAACCACTGCCGAGCGTTGTAGATCATGCCCGGCGCGGGCTTACGGCAGTCGCACTGGGCATCAGGCTTGTGCGGGCAGTAGACGATCTTGTCGATCGTGTTGTTGCTCTGCCGGATGGTCTCGTTCATGGCATCGACGCAGGTCTGCTCGTCCATGAAGCCGAGTCCAATGCCGCCCTGGTTGGAGATACCGACAATCCTCCACCCGAGATCCCGATACCCCTGGAGCAAATCGGGGACCCCGGGGAAGATCACCACGTCCTCCTTGGTATTGACGAACCGCCCCAGCTCGTCCTTGCCGTAGCGGACAGTTCCGTCGATGTCGCAGTACAGCACGGGTACCTTCTTCCCACCAATCGTGGGTGCGTTCATCTTCGTATTGCCTCCTCATCGATTGCGTCCTGTTTTGTACCGATGGCGTCACCGGTCCACATCTCCGACACGATATGCATGAGCATCGTGTCGTTCAGGCGGTCGAACGTACTGGTGATCTGGGTTCCCGGACTGAGAGCCCAGAGTTCACCCTCGGCCACCCGAAGATGAAATTCCTGCGGGTGATCCACGCTGCGGTAGAGCACGACCTTCTCATCGTCCTTGGACTTTCCGGCGAACACCGGGACGTATCGGAAGGGCGAAAGATCGTTCACGAGCGTCTTCTCCTGTTCGTTCGCGTGACCCCCCGCAGGATGCGACGGGCCTCGGCTTCGTTCTCCTCCGGGGTACCGGAGAAGTCACCCGAGATGAGGAACGCGCTTCCGTTCTTCTGGGTGATCAGTGCTGCATGCCTCGAGATGCTCGCGATGAACATCTCTTCGTGCTGCCCCTCCAGTTCATCAAGGATATCGTCAAGATCTCCGTGGAACATGGGGCCCCACCTCCTTGAAAAAAGAGAAGCCGTGTATGGGCTTCTCTAATGGATTACTGCTGTCGTTCGATGTTGGTTAGCACCATCAGGTCGAATTCGTCGAGCTCCACCTTGTTCTCGTTGAGTACGTGACACAGGTAGGCGATCTGCTCGTTGAGAGAGTGCACCGTCTGCGCCTGCATGACATTGCAGCAGGCGATATGGCGAATTCTCTTTCGGAGCTTGCGGCCAACCAGTAGTTCGTACGCGGCGAGGGCACCAAGGGTGGCGCCGACGATTTGAATATGATCGGGCATAACTTCCTTTCTAGGGATAGCGAGTGGTCTCACTATATGCCCAGTTTTTGCCGCGAAAAAAGAGAAGCCGTGATGGCTCCTCTCCTTGAACTACTAGAGCTGGGGGTGCTCCGTGTTGACGAGGTACAGATCTCCTCCGCGTGCGAGGGGAAATACGATACCGCCGCCCGGCTTGTCGATCAGATGCTGAAGCTGCTCGGGGGTAGCGAAGGCCCAGATGTTTCCACCGCGCATGTTTAGCGCGATGGCGACGAGGGCGCCTGCTCCCACGAGGGCTCCAGAAGTGAATGCGATGGCCGTGCGATGGTTCTGTACGAACGCTCGGGTGCGGGTAATCTGGTTCTTCATGGATACTCCTTGGGGTAGTAGTTGTTCTATTACACCCCGTGATTTTCCCGCGATTACGGCTTGAGCATCTCCTTCACGGGAGGATATACATCCATCCCGATCTGCGAGAACTCGCGTATGGCCAAGGCCCCAAATCCCGCAGCCAGGATTCCGAAGCCCAGAGATATAGCCCCAGCCACTAGTCCCTTGGCCAGGTGACTGGGGTAGAACTCCATCGATTCGTTCACTGCTTTCGCTTCTCCTCTTCCTTGAGTAGCAACTCCATGTCTTCGCGGAACGGCTCGATCGCCTTTACCAGCGACTTGAGCGTGGCCTGCATGGCTGCCGCCAGCTGTCGTCCGAAATCCCCCATAACTGCGAGGAAGTTGACAAGGAAGGCCTCTACTTCTTCATCCGTAGCCTCGAGTGCCGTACGCCCGTCCTTGAACCTGAAACCCGCTTCGTGCATGATCTGACGAACTTCGTCGTGCTTGGTCACGACAGGTTCCCGTTGGACAGTCGGGTCGCCTCGAACATCAGCACGCTGAGGGCGGCCTCCTTGGTCTCCGTCTCGGGCTTCTTGGCCACGCGTAAGGCCGAGGCAGCCTCGATCTTCTCAGCCTGCTCGAGAAGCTTGTCGCAGGCCTTGGATAGCTGCTCGAAGCCCTTCTCATCGAGTCGAACCAGCGATCGACGCAGCTGCGAATCGGGGTTGTCGAAACCTCCGGCCCCTGCTGCGATCTGTGCGTAGGTGCTGATCACCTGTAGCGACGAACCAACCGCTGACTGCTTGGCGATCGGTGCCGCAGCCGCCCACTGTTCAGCGGTGATGGTCGGGCGTGCCTTCGCCCGATAGTGGTGTTCCACCGCTCCGCGGACCCGAGTCTCGTCCACCAGAGTGATCATCCCGAGCTCTTCGAGCGTTCTGACGTGGTAGGCGACGGTACCCAGACTCGCACTGAGCCACCCTGCCAGCTGATTCGGTGAGGCCTTACGCTCGTCGAGCATCGCGAGAATGCGCACGCGCAACGGGTGACCCATCGCCTTCACGTAGCGCGGATCATCGATCGAGGTGATAGCCTTGCTCATACTGTCCTTCCTTTCAGTATCTGTCGAAAAAGGGGGACCCGGAGGCCCCCCTTCTCGACTTAGCTTACCCGCAGGCGGCCCAGGGGGCCGTACCGTTTGCCCAGAACTCACGACGGGCCGCGATCTCTTGATCTAGCGGAGACCAATCGTGATACGTAGCACGGTTATGATACGTACCAGGCATGAACTGAAATTTGCCGTAGGCGCCGGATCCTCCCGCATTCGGCGTCGTATAGCGAATCGGGTCATACTCCGGACTCGTGCCGCTTTCCCCGTACCAGGTACAGTCGGGAATATAGAGATTCGTCCAGTGCTTCCACTGTCGGAGGCGCCTATTGTTATGGCGCTCGATCCGTCGGTGGTGACGGCGCTTCTCCTTCAAATATGCCTTCTTGAGCTCCTTGAAGTTTGTGTACTTGATCTTGACCTTGTGTTCCTTGGTTGGTGGTGCCCACCGCCAGTCCGCCGCTGCGGACGAGGTACACGTAAAGGTGAACAACAACAGCAGTAATGCGAAGCGCTTCACAAATATCCCCCTTCTGGTTTAGCAGGGGTGTCCAACTTATGGGCAGAGTCAGACACCCCCGTTCCTTCTTTTCTTCGCCCAAAAAATCAACCATCGACTAGGTTCGTAATGGCTAGAACGTAGGCCCTTTACTAACGGCCCATAGGTCCTCCTTTGTCCTATTGGCAGAAATCTGTGGAACCGCCATGAAACATGCTGGAGTCTCCCGTGTAGGTCGCTGCCCCACATCCCCTATCCAGCTTCACCCTCTTACGCATCTCCTAGTGACCTGGACAAGCCGGTAGAGACGAAAGGGTTCCCTCCTACAAATATGCCTATCCTGAGGGGCGACTCGTAGCCTACCTCGTACGAGAGCCCGCAGTCGCAGACCCTCAGGAGTCGGACTTCCTGAAATAGTAGAGCAGGCCTACTTTCCTTGCCGAGGATGACCCGGGGCTGGGGTTACAACCCTCCAGGTTTTACGCCGATCGTCAAAACAACCTCTGGCAAAGCTTATATGCGGGCGTCCCACGCTTCCCCCATGGGCGGGAGAAAGCTCCGTCATCCCGCGCCAGCCCGTCATCCACCCCCGATCAATAGGGGCCGAGCCTCCCGATCTTTCTATGATAATATGCTGGAGTCACCCTATCCGGACCGCGGCTTCTCTCCCCGCGCGGACAATCCCCTATCCAGCTTCGTCCTCTTACTATGCGTATTAGCCCGGAAGGCATGATCACACCTAGGACTCCCTACCCTCACCCCAACTAAGCTTTCCTCTGCGCTGGCACAACCGGGGTGATCGGTTGAATCCCGCCTGCCAGCGCGTGCTTCGGCTCCTACGAAGCCGGGCACCCACACAAATATGAACGGTTACCGAAGCATCGAGACGAGTTCAGTCCGTTGCCGCACACTCAATCCCCCGACGGTCTTCGCGGGAGAGATGCGACACTGCTGGAGTACTTTGTTTGTCTTGACCCGCCCGTACTTAGGGCAGCTAATGAGCAGGTCAAATATCTTCATGGTCTCTAGCCACGTTGGTGGTGGTTCCAGTAGCAGATTTTTGATCTGCACTTTCCTGGCCTTCAAGTCGCGCTTCAGTTGCGCACGCTTGCCTCGGACTTCGTTGGCGCGGGCCAACGCTTCCATTCTCTGAACCAGGGATCGGTCTGGAACTCCAGTCTTCTTCGTTTTGACGGCCATTTAGGCCGCCTTCTCGACGCCTGCCTGTTCTCCCGCCTCAGCCTCCTCCGGCGCGGGCCCCTGCAGACCCTCTCCTCGCTGCTCTTCCACGGCTTCGGCTTCCCGCGCCGCTTCGGTCACCTCGCTGTGGGTACCGTTCCCCTGCAGAGACGCGACCACCTCGTCGTAATCCTGCGGCTCCTGGGGCACGTAGTTCATGCCCTTCCAGGAGAGCACCGACCCGTCTGCTTGCGCGAAGCATTCCGGGCCGATGACCACGATGTTGGGATCGTCTTGGATCTCGGAGAGCTTCTCTCCGGGGTCTGCCTCCTGCTCGAGCTGGACCACCTCGTCGAACGAGAGATGGAACGCCTTGTTGGTGTAGATCTTGTAGCCCCGCTCCGTGTAGAGGATCCAGTCGCCGACCATGGCCTTGGTCTGACGAGGATTCTTGGGGTGATGGACCCGCACCTTGATGTACTTCTTCCCGGTTCCCTTTCCGGGAATCTCGTCCTGGCAGATCTCGCCTTGACACCAGGCGGCGACCTCATCGAAGTTGTCCCGCGCGACACGGATCGCTTCGACATAAAGCGGCTTCCGGATGAACTTCGTTGTTGTGACACTCATGAAACTGACTAGAATGTCCTTTCGTATGGTTGGCTTGCCTGCGGATGTACTACTCGTCTGAGCTGCTGGAGATCCGTGCGAGCACGAAGCCCACAAGGATCCCCACGAGCATGATGGCGGCGCCGGTGATCACTACGAACTGCTCTCCTCCATCTCCGAGTACTTCCGTTCGAGCTGGTCTTCCTCGATCGTGATGTACATGGTCTGGACATAGGCCGAGATGCCGGTTCGGCCGTGCACTTCGTAGTTGTAGGGACGGACGATGAGATCGACATTGGTGATGTCGGCCCAGTCGAGGGTTTCCGCCGTCTCCTCAGTGATCGGGACCTTCTTCCCCAGATCGTTGATCGTCATGATCTTCGGGGGTCGGCCCTTTCCGTAACCCACCTTGACCGGGAGCCACGGGGTCGGCTCCTCTTCCTCCTCGACGTCATCGCGCGGCTGGAGGTACTTGACGTTCCAGCCGTCGGCCAGCATGGCCTCGGCGACGTCGTTCGGAAGGATTACTCCGAAGTTGCGGTCGCCCTCCCGGTTGTACTGCCCCTCCTTGCCCGTGAAATTGCGGAAGACGAGTCTCACGCCCTCCATGACTACAGTTTGATCCGCTGGCATAGCTCTCCTTCTTCTTGAACTTGGCTTACTTCTTTGCCTGCAGGAGTATCAACGAAGCATACGCCTGCGTCTTGGCCAACAGCAACGGAACCATCACCCAGTTGCCGCTGGAGTCACGCATCTTCTCCGGAGGAAAGCCCAGTCTCTCGGCTTCCCTTGTCACCTCGTCGATCTGTAGGTCGATCTGGTTGATCAACTTGATCGTGTCCCGGCGCAGAGTATCGGGGCTGATGATCACTGAGACTCCCTTTGAGGTACGCGTCTACCTCTTTGTCGGTAACGGAGAAATCGGCGAATAACCCTCGAGAATCTACGCACATCGTAGCCTCCCCGACGACGCGACGTTCGCCTCCGTAGTTTACCACCAGAGGGACGGTCTTGCCGTCTAACTCTGCCAGAGCTTCCTTGGTGAATATGACGTGCTCCATCATCCCTCGGTTCGTGACGATGGGTGGGCGGGTGGCTCGTACACCTCGTACTGAGCTTCGAAGTCTGCCGCTTTCATCCTGTACAGCTCGCCCCGCCGATTGGTGACGATATAATCACCTGGGCAGACGGTCTCCTCGCCGTTCACTCCGTCGAGAATGCCGTGCTTCTGCATGACATTGCCGCACTCGGGGCAAAATCTCTCCCCGGGAATTTTGAGGGATCGGAAATATCGAACGACCTCCCCCTCTGACAAGGCGTCGGAACCCTCAGACAACTTGATCGGCTTCGACTTGTCTTGCGGATGATCTCCGTTGGTAAACCACTGCGAGGCCTCGGTGAGGACCGGCTTCTTTCGATACTTCATTGTCTCCTTATCTTAGAGGGGTCTCGTGACGGTCGCGTTGTTGCCTGCGCTGTTCGCGATCGGAAGGGGGTATCTTCTTTCCGTCACGCGGCGGCGGCGCCCAACGCTCGTACTGCGACTCGAATTCACCCCTACTGAGTCGGTAGTAGAACCCGTTTCGATCGGTGACAATATAGTCACCAGGGCAGATGGTCTGCTCGCCGTCTCGTCCATCCGGAAGAAACCCATGCCTCTGCATCAGGTTACCACACTCAGAGCAGAACGGGATGTTTTCGACAAGAGCTTCCGGGGGAAAGAATCGCACTATCTTTCCCTCGGTCAGTTTTGAAGTCTCACCCTCGATCAGCTCTGACCCATCTTCGGGATGATCGCCGTTGGTAAGCCACTGGGTAGCTTCCAGTAGGAGGGACTTTTTACGGTACTTCACTCGGCTCCTTTCATCTTATACCCCAGATGACCTCGCCGATGTCGTCCCGGGAATTAGCTGCCTCGATCGTAGCGTCTCTCGAGGATTCGGACGCGTGTTTTGTTTCGATAGCCAGTTCACCCGGAACTTTGGGGTATTTGGCCTCAGAGCCGTAGTAAGCCCGAACCCAATATGGAAACTCCCTATCCACCTTCTGGTTTCCTTTTCATCCCGGCGAAGCCAAGCGCTTTCAGCTCGAAAACCTCGTCGAGCTTCTTGAGCTGTTCGCTGGCCTCGGGGTCGAGGGTTATGATGATGGTGGTAGTACCGTCATCCTTGGTCCGGTAAGCGAATGCATTACCGATGATTGTGGTGTCGCTTCCAGGCCCACCCAGCATCTGAGGAAACCCGACGTTGAGGGTGACGGGGAGATTGGAGAAGACTCGCTCGATATCGAGCATACCCTCCGTATCCACCCCCTCCAGCCCTTCGAAGTCCTCCATCAGGCGCCTTCGTCCTTCTCGCGATAGAGCTCGACCTGCAGCTCGTGCGAAATATCGAGGCCGTGCTTCCTGGCTGCAGCGACCAGCTCCTCGACTTCGTACATCTTGCTCTCCGCGCCTGCGCCGAGCCAGAGGATGATGCGATCATCCTCGTCCGGGCGATTGCCGTCATGCTTCTGCAGGTAGAAGGTCATCAGCATCTGATCCCAACCAAAGACCCACTTGATGTCCTCCCAGTTCTCTCCGACCTTCGTCGGTCCCTGGATGATGACGTGCTGCGACATCAGATCGTCTTCTCAGAGGAAATGGAGATCTCCTTCACGTTCGGGTTGTCAGCGATCCCGTAGGAATCGAATTCCTCCTGAGCCTTCTGGACGGACTCGACGAGATTTTCCGCGGTGACTTCCACCTGACGAGTCTGAGTCACCATATAGCGATAGATCGCTGGCAACAGCTTTCCTTTCTACTTATCCAGCTGACACAACGGGCACTCTCGTCGCATGCTCCCCCACGGGTGTTCCCCACGGCGATGAGCAGCGATCAGAGTTGCCTGAAGTGCCTCTAGAGCTAGGACTTCCCGATTGGGTTCGGGGTTGATGAGAATATGGAGGTTGTGAATCATGACTCCTCCACCTTGGTCAGCTTGGCCTCTCCACCCCACGAGGAGATGTAGAGATTCCTGAACTTCGAGAACTGAGCCCCAATCCATGTCCAGTAGTACTGGGTCCAGGATTGAGACCCACCTCCGTCGTAGGCGAGGTTTATGAACTCCACTCGCCAACGACAGGTGTGTTCGTTCTTCCTCATCGTCGCACCGCCCATGGTCCTAAGACCACCGTCGTGGACTGTGAGATCGAAGCTGCGAGTTCCGTTAGCCATATCGGAATCATGAGACGAGCTCCTCGAAGGCCTCGAACGTTAGTAGTACTCCCACCATCTTGCCGTGCCTCATGAGCACGAACTTCTCTTGTTCGCCGAGTTCGAGTCGCCGAATAAGACTGGGCAGTGTCCGTGAAACATCGCGAACACCGACCAATTCTTCGTTCTGCACTCGGATAGACGGGGGCGTCATGTCACGAAGTCCTCAAAGCTACCGAACTGCTCAATCGCCTTGACGGCGTCTTCTCGTAGCTTCTCGAAATATGACGTATCGATTTGTAGGTCATCCTTCTCACCGAGCTCAATCGCAGCATCGGCTTCCATCCACAGATGACCCTTGGTACCGGCCACCGCGTAGTACTTGTCTTCGAAGACACGATATAGAGTGCCTCCGTCCTTCTCCACCGGCACGAAAAGGCCCGTTCGACCCACGTGGCGCATGTGCGCCGCATCGCCGTCGAGAACCCCCTTTACGGGCTTCTCAGGGCCTGTGTAGATGTACATGGTTCCCTTGATCACGCTGCGAGCTTCGCAGTAGTCGTCGAACCCGGGTTCCTCACCCGCGAACAACGTCTTGAACACGTAGGGATGCTGGAATTGCGCACCCACCGTCGTCCACTGGATCTTGGGATAGGGCTCCTCCCACGGAACGGGATGGATCCCGGCCACGTAAACAGCGTCGTTGACCAGGCAGAACCGGTCGTACGTCGCCTCATGCTCGAAGTCATAGCCATACTTGGCTCCGAAATCGATGACGAACTGGATGATCTCCGACGTAGCATCGGGAATCTTCACGGAATCCGTCTTGATGTGAACGACCTTGACACCCTTCTCCCACAAGGCGTGCTTCAAGTCGATCATGAAGAGCGCGCCGCGCTTGGCGACGATGTTGTCCCGGTTGCGAATATCCCGGAACGGGTTGTCGAACTTGGCAGAAGTGAGACCATAGACGATGTTGATCACGATCTTCAAGGCGTAGGCAAGCTGATCCGCACCTTCCAGGTCGTAACCTGTATGGGGGTCGCTCAAAAATGGTGTAAGACGTCCGTCCAGCATGGCTGCTGCGGCGTCGAAATCTTTACGCTTGATCGCAATACGAGCTTTGATGAGGTCTTCAAACTTCTCCGTGTACGGACCGAAGGCGTTCAACTGGATGATCGACGTCGGATGCATCGACGCGACGTCCAGGACCGCAACGTTCTGGTACATACCAGGTTCGGCATAGACGTAGCCGCCCTCTCCCGGGTTCTCTCCCTTGTACTGACTCTTGCCCATCTCGAAGGTATACCCGGGAAACTCCTCCGAGAGATCGGTGTAGACGAACTGCTTGTGCGCCGTCTTGACCTTGTCGCCGAAGAGGATCTTGGCGGTGTGGTTCTGCGTGGTGTCGTTCACCGTGAGTCCTGACAACTCAGCCAGGATCTGCCGTGCCACGTAGTCACCCTTGCGATCCTCAAACACGGCTTCGGTAGCGTTCACGTCGTTGGCGCAGTACTCCACGACACGCTCCCAGTCCTCTTCGGGCACATCCTGGTCCCACGGAATATCCAACTCCATGTGTAGGATGCCGAGATCTATCTCGAACTTCTTCAGCGATTGCTTCACCGAAGAGAGATCCCAAATATCGGCGTAGGACAGGTTGTAAGCCTGAGCGAAAGTAGCCGAGCGATTGCCCTCCACGATCTTGGCGCTCAGCTTGAACAGCTCGAGGGGTGTGGCGCCCATAGCTGCGGCGTAGAGAATATGGTTGTCGTAGCGGCGGTTGTAGAACCCCACCAGCTTCATCTTGAACAACTCCGCAACCTCGTGAGGCTTCGGGTTGATCATTCTCACCACGGTGTCTGACCCCTGGAACTTCCAGCAGATCACCAACAGATTGGGGTAGACCTCTACGTCGAAAAAGACAAGCCGTTCATCGGACACGTCCACCGAATGTTCTCCGGTAAACGCCTCCTCCTTGGTTTCCATCGCTTCCTTCGACGCCCACTTCATCTCCGTGACTACCTTCAGAGATATCGCTGCCTGGTTGGACGAGTTGTTGGCGAAGGCGACGATCTTGCTACGCAAGTCGGTCACGTCGTACTTGACGTCCGACTCATAGGCGTCGTCGAGGATCTTCTTGATGAAGTCGATCGACGGCTTGGTTCCTGGATGAATCTCCTTGCGGAGATTGCGTTGGATCAGTGCCCGCAGTCCTTGTTCGCTCTGAATCGTCTTGTCCTTGAGCATCTTGTCCTTTCGCTCTCGGAGCGGCAACCCCGAGCTGATCTTTGCCACGGGCACCCGGTTACAGCGCGACAACTTTCGTCGTAGCGCAGCATCACCAGAATATACCTTGACCTCGATGCCCTCGGCGAACACGGGCGCGAGTTCAGAGACGTCACCTTGGTACGTGTAGTGCAGATGAATCCCTGAACCAGACTTGCTGATCTCAGCGTAAGTCGCGGGCCACTGAGAAGCAACTTCCAGGTTTCGTTCCAAAGCTTTGTGACCATTCTGGTCCTTCAGGTCGAAGTCGATCACCACGTGATTTTCTGGGACTTTTACGAAGTGAATTTTTCGCGAGTCAATATCTGACAGCGTCGTTTCGACTTTGGCCCACCTCTGCGTGGGCATACCTTCTGCGCTTGCCAGTTGTGCTGGCTGTCCCGCCAGGGCCTCATCCAGGATAGAGACCTTCTCTTCCATGACGAGAGAGAACACGGTCTTGTCATCCGTGGGCATCTTGAACTTCTCGGCCGTAAACCCCTTGTACACGCTGCGCACCGTTTCCCCGTCGACTTCGCCCCGGTCCCGGAACTCGTCGAAGTAGTTGCGCAGCTCTTCACGCATCTTGTATTGGGGCAGGGGACGTTCGATTCCGCTCTCGGCGCAGTACTCCCGATAGAGCAAATATGCCTGCTTCAACGTGGTGTAGTCTTGAGACCGGAACACGTCGTAGTTGGCCTCGATGAAATTGAAGAAGACGTCGGTCTGCAACATCATCTCCAACGGGCGGTACGAGTTGTAGTAGTTCTTGCCCATCGACAAATATACCTCGAGGCAGTGGTGCGCTATGGCCCCGAGCTCGAAGCTGATCTGCGTCAGGAGGGTGTGGTAGTGCTTGGCCCCGAACTTGATTCCCGTGGGGTGAATATCGATCAAGCGACGAATGATGCCTGACTTGGCGTCAGAGATCCTTACTGGCTGGTTCGAGCCAATAAACAGCATCGCATCGATCCGAGAAGAATAGCTCGACTTGTACTTCTCGTTCATGACCATCTCTTCGTGGGCGATGATCGAATTCAGTCGAGCATTGTCCTCGATCCGGCTGAGGTCTCCGTCGTGCTGGATGGCCACCAAGGGATTGAATCTGAACACCTCCGTGGCGAAGGATGCGTTCGAACTCCCGAGCGCTTTCCCGTCGAAGGTTGTAGTATACCCCTCGAACAATGCTTGGATGATGTTCAAGATCGTACTCTTGCCCGTACCAGGCGGACCATAGAGCACGAAGAACTTCTGAATCTTCTTCGAGTCCCCGGAGACGATAGAGCCGATGGCCCATTCGATTTTGGCTCGTTCGGCCGGAGAGTACAACGTAGAGGTCAACTCGTCCCACGCCGAAATATCCCCTTGACCGATAGCGTACGGAAGCTTCCGACTGGCGTAGTCTTTCTTCTTCACGTCCGTGTTGGCGAACACCAGCTTGTTGTCCAGCGGCTTGCTGTTGTCCGAGATTTGGTACATGAACTTCCGGAACTGTGACCACGAGAAGGAGCCGAACGACCGCATGGACTTTACGGTGTACTTCTGCCCAGTCTCCCGCTGTAGGCGATCTTTCTCCCGGTGTAGATCTTCGTCGACGAGTCGCTGTACGTCGTACTCATCTCGAGACCACAGTTCCTTCTCAGGATCCCAGATGGCGTAGAACTTTCCGCCCTGAACCATCAGATCCTCGGACCGCCCGACAACGAAATCAGGATATAGCTCTAGATGAGGATCCTCCTTGTTCTTCGATTCTTTCGCAAGGATCTGATAGAAATCCATTCCCCTCCTTTCTATTCGTGTGAAAGATCGACGTAGTCGAACACGTTGCGAGCCCGATGCGGCCTTTTACTCGGCTGTTCTCGAGCCCGCAACGTTCCCCACTTCTCGCGACGCTCTTCTTCCCGCTGGAGTCGGATCGGATCCGGCTTGGCTTCTGGCTGTTCCGCCTCTCTCGCCGCCTGAGCAGCAAGACGGCGGTTCTGAGCCTCGAGTAACTCGATAAATCGCTCAGTGCTGTTGTCCATTCTCCGTCACTCTTCATCGTCCGGGTTGTCGTCGCTGTAGTACCGGATCGGATCCCTTCCGGGATCGCGGTGAGCCGCCCGAGCCAAAGGGCAGTGCTTGCACAATGTCCACCACTCGCCTCGCGGTTCGAACGCGTGGTCAGTGATCTGGGACGGGGTGGTGTCGTGCAGGACTTCCTTCGGCCGAGCCGCCTTGGTTTCGTCTAGGCTCATCATCTCAGTGCCCCGGGTGGAGTTCTTCGATGTATGCGCTCATCTGATACCAGATTTCGATCCTTGTCTGATCTTCATCCGGCCAGGCCAGCGGGAAGAATCCGCCCGTACCGTCGGGCAAATATGTTCTGGCGATCACGTGATCCATGACCTCCTGAACCTTCCTTTGTTTCTGCCGCGTGAGTGGATCTGACATGCGATGAAACTCAAGATTTCTCAAGAGTTGCCAGGCCCATCCGGGCGCCTCTCCTCCTGCGTCGAACGCAAGACGCCGGGAGAGGGCGATGAGTACCTCAAGAAACGAACATGGTCCCAGATCGGAAAGAAGATCCGGTCGTCGACGGTGTTCTCGAGCAAACTCCACTCGTAGATCCAACCCGTCACCGATACGATTTCGATCCATCTCCAGAACCCACCCGAATTCTCTCTCGAACATGAGACCAATCAGGTCCCAGTACGATTTACCTTGGGTGGAATGCTCATCTCGGAGCTGAGGCTCTAGCCACCGAAGGTAATCCTCCGGGAGGTTTAGGCTAGGCCTCCGGGTCATCCCGCTCCCTCGCTCGCATACGTTCGAGGTTCCCACGGTCGTAGGACTCGTGGGAGAACCCGTGCACCTCTTCCGCGAAATGGTTCGGAGACTTCACCACTTCGTAGACGAGCTCGAGCTGGTCGTTGCGCACGTAGACGACGGAGGCGTCTCCGGAACCGTGACCAAACCGATTCAGGTTGGCTTCGCCGATCAGTCGTTCGCGATCCGCCTCGTCGAGGGGCTCGTCACGATCGGTGCACAGTACGTCGTCACCCTCGTAGTAGGTGAGAGTGGCCTCCGTGTACTCCATCTCGTGTAGCTCATCCTGGTGGATGACGTACGGAATATCCGGCGACCTCTTGCGCCGTTCCTCATGCCAGTCCCACTCGTGGGTGACTTGGGCTTCCTCGAAGATGTTCTTCGTCTTCGGTTCGTCCTTCTCGACCTTCTCATCCTCCGCCACGTCGGCCGGAGGCTGAACCGCCATCGGCGGCCTGATGTGGGTTCGAGCGTCAGGTGAGGAATATCCCCGGTCCTTGACGATCTCCTCGACCGGCTTCTTCGCGTACTCGGCTTCGAGTGCCACGCCTTTGGCTCGGTAGTGCTCACGCATCTCAGCGACTTCGGCGTCGGCGATCTGAGAGTACTTCGTCTCCGCCTTGCGGTAGGCGATGACGAAGCCAGCCAGAGCTCCGGCCGTCGCTCCGATCGCAACGCCGAGAAGACCGTACTGGATCTTCACCTTGCTCATTTGCCGAGCGAACTCAGCAAAATCGATGGCCTGTTCGGCAACCTCTTCGGCAATATCAGCCACGACTTCCTGTGCGGTTTCGACCGCCTTCTCCGAGGCGCTCACGAGTTCCGCTCCACCGACTCGTCGATGAGATCCCAGATGGGGCCGTCGACGTTGAAGTCGAGCATGATGCCGCCCTCGCGCCCTCCGTAGAACTCAAGCGGTACGCCTTCGTACTGCTCCCAGCACCCGAAGTCGACGTAGTTGTCGCCTTCGCCGTCGCGCTTGTAGACCCAGCCGACGATGGCCCCCGCCGAGGTGTGCGACAGACCGAGCATGCCGTAGACCTCGTTGAGGAAAATATGCCCACGATAGTGAAGCATGTCGTTGGCATTGTTCTGCTGCTGGCGCAGGAACCGCCAGTTGTTCGCCGCGAAGGCCGGAGAATTCCAGTTGCGGTTCTCCTCGTCGAACCAACGGGCGTAGCCCGACGGCGCACCCGGCGCCACAATCGTCGTGTCGTAGGCCTTGCCCGTCTCCTCGTCGATGACCGTGACGTCCTCGGTCTCGAAGCGGAGTTCGCGATCCGTCTGCTCGCCGTATCGATCGACGACCCGGGCTCGGTACTCCCGGAATGCCGTGTCAATGGCGATATACGCCGCGGTCAGCGCCGCGTTTCGTTGCATGAGGATCTTGTGCGACTTGGTCAGGCAGAGGATGCCGACGCCACCGGTGATGATCGCCGGAGCGTAGAGCTTGACGACCTTCCAAGCCCCGCGGATGAGGATGACCGTGGTGTCCTGCCGGGCCTCGTCATCGGAATATGTGATGCCCTCAGGCACCTCTCCGGAGTCGACCTGCTCCTTGATGCGAGCCTGCTCGCGCTTGTCGTGCTCGATCGCGTCGACCACGCCTTCCAGCTTGAGGGTGGCGCGGCAAGCCAGGACGGTGGACCCCACCATGCTCACCACACCCACGCCGAACAGAATCGACGGTGAGTTCTTACGGGCAAGCAGAGCTTGCTGCGCGATCGTTCGACTGACCGCGCTTGGAACGAATCTCATCAACTCTCCTTACTGAGGTTCAAGGTTTTCGCGCCCGATCTCTTCATTCGTGAGGAGCGCGTTGCAGTTGGTGCACTGCGAGCGGAACTTACCCACTCGAGAATATCCCTTGGTGCTGGCACACTCGGGACATGGGATCGGCCGTGCTTGCCGTTCCTCTTCAGGACTCGGGTCAGAAGGGGATGTCATCGTCAGACTTCTCCTCTTTCTTCTTGTCCTTGGCTTCTTCTTCGGCCTTCTTTCGTTCCCGAAAGAATATGGCCATGACTTGATCATCAGCCATTCTTCGGACTCTCCTTCTCCACCTAGCGCCCTTGTAGAGGTCGCTCACTTCTTGACGCATGACTTCCATGTTGGCCATCACGTCCTCTCCCTTAGATGGGAATGACGGCTGCAATAGACTGGCCCAGAATATGGGTAAGCCCATCGCGCGACGATGTTTGAGCATCCTTCCGGAGCTTCGCAGTTACGAAACGGATCCGGCTTAGGTACCAACCGAGGATTACGGCGCTCCATAAGGCTGGGGCGCTCTCTCGGCTTCTTGGTCATCGTTGATCGATTGGTTCTGGGGCTGGGAGATCCAGCAAATATCCCCGACCTCGCATTGTGACGATTCTCGCCCCCCGCAAGGAAGTCCAACCCCACTTGTGATCGACATGACTGCTCTGAATGCCGGTGAGCTCATAGAGCACTGCGACCGACACCCGCCCATAGCGAGAAAGCTCGTCGTAGAGAATCTCGAGAACCTCTTCGGCCTCTTGGCGATTTACGATCACGATTTCGCCGAAATCATGACGTGCTCGAGAACGCTGGGACAGCGAACGAGACGTGGTCGGCTTGCCCGTGCTGATCGCAGAGTAATTCACCTGAGGGCCCTGATTTTGACCAGGATATCCCGGAGGACGTCCACCTCGTTGAATGCGCGAATCGCCGAAGATCAGCTTCTGCATGCCCTCGTGGAACGCTTCGAAGAGCATTTCCCGAATCGTCGGAACGAAGACGTCGGTCACCACGTACTCGGCTGCCCCACGAGCCGTGCCACCGATGAACGTCTCCTTGACCTTCTGACCAAGTCCGCGCTTTCGCACCTTGGCTTCGGTGGAAGTGATCTGCTCCCGCCGCTTGGGTTCACCCGGCGGTTCGTCAGATCCTTGCTGCGTCCTTCGACTGTTGCCGGGGAAATCGTGCATATAAATCCTCGAATTTTGGGTTGGGCAAAAATGAAAGGAGATGATCTTTTCCGAGTTCATCAGTCGGCGACCCCTGGCGGGGTCCTTATCTGGTATCCTTTCACTATAAGGCGTGGATTCCGCGCGAAAAAAGAGAAGCCGTGTTAGGGCTTCCCTTTCGAGGCGGAACTACTTGGATTGCGCGATACGACGGGCAACTTCCTGCTTCCAGGCCAGCGAGTTCATGAACTTGCTCCCGGCGGTCAGCAGTCCAGCTGCGACGGCGAGGGCAAGAACAGGATTCTCTTCGGCCTGCTTCTTCAGGTTGTTGAGGAACTCGTTCATGGGTCTCCTTAGATTGGTTCTTTCTCATTACATGACGTGTTTTACGCGCGAAAAAGAGAAGCCGTGTTATGGGCTTCTCTTCCGAGATTAGTCCTTCTTCTCGTCAGTCTCTTCAGCGGCCTTCTTGGCTGCGCGATTGGTCTTGTAGTTCTCGTAGCGCTTGGCGGCGTAGTCGAAACTTGCATCGACGAGCTTGTCCGTATAGGGCTGGGCATTCGCCGCAACTCCCCAGCCAACCATCGGGGATCCGACCTTGACGATCATGTCGTCCTTGTCGAAACCGGTGTAGTTGGTGGCGAGGTTTGCGGTAATTACCGTAACCTTGTACGAAACAAGTCCGAAGACAAGCTTCTTCACGGCGTTGCGCGCGGTGAACTGCGACTCGTTGTCGTCAGTCTTTTCGGGCTGGGTCATGAAAATACTTCCTTTCAGAGGGGTTTGTAGGTCTCATTATACAGCGTGAAATATGCGCGAACCGCGTGTCAAACCATCCCACCGTTCGCACTCTACTGGCGCCGTCGCAGGAGACTAAAGCCGGTCTTTCGTAGAGCAAATCATCAAGAGGGCGCAATGCGGGGAACCTTGAGCCAGGCTCCCCAATTTAGCTGTCATTTGAGATCGAGCGTGTTCGCTGGCGGGGAGGTTTCATGACCCCACGAAGACGCAGATCCCCTCTTGGTGCGTGTAAATATGGTCCCGATGATCGCTCTGAGTTATGCATACGCGATTGAACACTCAGATAAAGTCAAGGACTCCGTCGTTACGAACCTTGACCCACGACCATCGGGCTGAGACCCACCCCATCCTTTACCAGGAAGGCTTTGGGTCCTAAAGAAGATAGACTTGAGTGGACGCGTACGGACGATTCCTCCCAGGCGCCTGACGGCTGCACCCAGATCGTGCCATTTGCTGTCGTTGACTACTACCGAGCGCATTAGCCGCTGGTATCCACTCAGGTTGACCCTATCTCTCTAGGAGAGCTTGTAGCGGCCGTCTGCCAGACCGGCCTTCAAATCTTCGGCGTCCATGTCGCCCATCTCGGCGACCGTGATGACGCGTGGTTCGGTGACGGCGGGCGTAACCGTGTCACCGTTGGCGAAGGCTGCCTCGACCGCCGCTTCTTCCGACGAGGGCCCGTCCTTGGCCTGCTTCTCCGCGATCGCGCGCACCTCCGCAGCGATCTTGTCGAGGTTGTGCGGGATGATGCCGTTCATGAACTCGGCGGCTGCTTCGGCGCTCGTGCAGAGATCGAAGATGAGCTGGGAATACGCCTCCGTGGAGGAGAAATCATCCCAGATCGCCTGGTTCTTGATGAACCGGTCACCTTCCTTCTTGCCGTAGGAGCGCCGGATGATGTCCCGCATCTCCTCCATGATCGCCTTGCCGTCCTGGGCGTCGACGATACGTTGAAGCTTGGCCTGCATGCCGGTGAGCGTCTTGCCCTCGCTCTCGTACTTGGTGCCGTGCTCTTCCATCTCCATCTGGACCAGATCGGCCTTGGAGATATGGAAGTAGTGTTCCTCCGTCACCTCCTGCTGGGTGAACGGGTTCTCGTAGACGATCGTCTTCTTCAGCAAAGCGAAATATCCCCCTGGTTGGATTCGCGAAGCCTTTGCTCGGTATTGTGCGCTTCACGCATTAGCCGCCATAGACTCCGAGGCGACACCCTGCTAGTACTACTTCTCGGCGAGCAGCTTGTCGGCGAGAAACGCCAGCCCGGCGAGGGCGGCGATCACGGAGATGATGATGAGCACGAGCTTCATGTAGCAGTCACCTCCTCCTCGGACGTAGGCTCGTCGGGCTCTTCGGAAGCGGTCTTGGCACAGAGTGCCGTGATGGCTCCGGCGATGAAGCCACCGACCGTGCCGATGGCGAGAAGTGCTCCCAGCACGATGCCGACGAGAGCGCCGATGGTGAACCTCACGGCGTCGTCACCGTCTCGTCTCCGGGGGCCTTCGGGTCGTCGCCGAGGAAGACCCGGATATAGCCGGTGTGGTAGCCCATGGCGATGGCTCCGACGGCCACGCCGAACAGGAAGTGCTTCATGGCGTCTCCTTCGCGAGCTTCTTGAGCTCCCGCTTCGCCTTCAGATCCTTGACGATCGTGCGACCGCCGTGGATGGCCAGCAGGGTGACGCCGGTGGCGACGATGCCGCTGGCGATGGCGATGGGGGTGCTGTGGGTGCGGAAGTTGAAACCGATGAGCTCCACGGCGTGGTCCTTCGCGTGCTCCGCGGCCTCCGCAATATTGCTGGCAGCGTAACCTGCCTGTCGAGCAGCCAGCTCAGCGTGCTCCTGAGCCAGCTCCTTGGTTGCTTCGGACATTTACTCTCCTGTGTTGGTGAAATATGACGGTGTTCAGGACCCAGTGCGACCGGCCATGTAGCGGAAGGCGCCGACGACGAACATGCTCGCGCCCAGCCCCATGAGGGTGCCGCCCCACACCCGGTTGTCCTGCGCGGCCATTTCGGCCGTCTTGTTGACGACAGTCCGGTTGATCACCGGAGGCTCGTTTCGGAGCCGGGTGATCTGCTGGTTGAGACCGCTGATCGAGACCTTCTGGTCGGCGATCGTCTCGGTCATCTCGTTGTACTTCTCGATCGCGATCTTCACGAACCCGTCACTTGCCGTCTTGAGGGTCTCGACGGTTTCGTTGGTCTCAGCCATTGTACTCTCCTTGTGCTGTGACTCGTGTTCTAGTCGTGGAAGAACTTTTTGGACATGGATATGCCGGGCAAGTGGTAGTACTCCTCCTTGAGCGGAGTGGGTAGACTTACCCGAAGCGGTAGCTCCGCGATACCTTTAGGGGCACCTTGCGGAGGCTCCCAGCGCCGAGCGTCGTCACGCTTTTGATCACGCATGGCGGCTAGAAGTTTGGACCGAGGATCTTTAGACCGACCCCTCCGACTGTGCCATGATCTGTGCCATGACATCAGCCGGAGCTCGGGTTCTGCGAGACGGTCTAGTTGTGGTTTGGGCGGATGAAATCCTGTCGCGGGAAGGCCGCGAAGTCGATCGCGAGACAGGGACGACCGTCAGGAGCTTCCGCCGTGGTGATCTTCAGCTCCAGAAGGTGATCACGATTCCAGCCGACCTCCTCCGACCAGACGGTCTTCTCGAGGCCGAGTTCGTTGTAGAAGAACGTCGCATCGGCGTAGTCGTGATTGTGGATCTCCGCGTTGGTCGCGTTCTGCGCCCGCTTGATCCCCTCCATCGTGCCGCGGAAATATCGGTTCGTGGCCTCGTCGTAGCAGAGGATCTCGCCCTCGATGATGACCAGGTTCTGGAAACCGTCGGACTTGTTCACCCGATCCTGGGCGAGCTCGTCGTCGATGGCGATCTTCTTCGGGCCGGTGAGCTTCTCGGCGACCTTCTCCTTGTACTCGGAGAGGTTACGCTCGGCCAGCCCGTAGGCAGCAGCGAGGGCAGCGGCCTTCTGAGCCGACACCCGGTTGGACATGATGATCGCCGCGATCGTGGTGCCGCCGACGAGGACCGGCGGGAGGAAATACGGAATGGCGATCCGAGCCTTCGCCCAGTTGTCGAGCTGCGGACGAGGCTGATCGACATCGATGACGGTGTCACCGGTCTCCTCAGTCATCATCTTGTACTGCGTTGCGCGGACGATCTCGGCGTACTTGTATCCGCCTCGTCCAGCGAGCACGGCGGTGGCGACGGTTCCGACGACACCTCCCGCGGTGAGGAGAGCGGCGGCATTGTCCTCAGCGAACTGAGACACCGTCTCCTTGATTCCACTTAGAAACTGCACTCTCCTGAACTCCTTGAGATTGGGGTTGGGTCTCACGACAAAAAAAGAGAAACCTCGCATTGGCATGCGATTGCGTTTTTACGCTGGTCTCTCCTATTAGATGACGTGAATTTCCCGCGAATTCGGGTCAACCCAGAAAACGCAGAAACGACGGGTGGTTCGAGGCGGCCGATTCATCCATCGAACCTCCGCCATGTCCCACCCTCTCTCGCCTGTTGCTCGCTGTTTACGGAGTTCTTCGAACGCTTCGTCAGGATCATCCGTAGTAAGCAAAATATGGTGTACAAGCTGTTTAGGCGGTGGGCCAAGACGACCTTCTCGTCTCAAGCGATCGAGTCTTTTACGAGTCGCTTGCTCCTCGATGTCCCGGCTCCTCCGGCGCTTGTCCTGAAGATATAGGCTTTCAGGAGTCACCGGAGGAGCAATGAGCCTTGTCGGGTACTGCACTCGTTAGGCGACGACGGGCTGCGGCTTCTTGCTCACCCAGGTCGAAGCGATGAGGAATAGCGCCGCGAGCATCGAGACGTAGAGCCCCCAGCTCGGCGAGATGAACTCCGCCGCAGCCTCCTCAGCGCCACCGAGGTTGATCAGGCAGCGAACGCCTTCGCCGATGACCGCCAAGCCGACGATGATCGAGACGGGCCGCATGAACTTGCCGGTGAGAGCGGAGGCGATGATGAGCGCGGTGCCGCCGAAAACGACGAGACCGAGCTCGATGCTGTTGGTGGGGCCGACGCCGAGGATGCCGAAGACGCTGAACCAGGGGCCGATGCCACCGAAGATCAGTACAACGGCGCCGATGGCCAGCGCAGTGTTACGGTTGAAATTGAACATGTTGGTCTCCTTAGTGCTGTCGATGCCCGGGATCGGGCGTGATTGGATGGGGCTTGTCGGACTCGGGTAGATCGTATGCCTCCCGATACTGCTCTTCGATCCGCTTCATCGCCCGACGATCAGACGAGTCTACGGATATGAAGGTGACGCGGTCCCTTTGACCCTTGAACGTGATGTCCACGAGTCTAAGGAACTTCCTCTGGCGCCGTTCGATCACGATTTGGTTGATCGCGACCAGTAGAAGCTTGGCGATCTGCCAAGCAACGACGCCGAGAATGAAATATGCGATGTCTCCGTCGTTCATCCCTGCGGTCTCCCTCGTCGATCGACGTAAAGCCCCTCGGGGAGCGCTGCTTGTGCTACTTTCAGCGCTTCGTCGAGGAGCAAAAGCACGTTCTCCGGTTCTCCCCGGAAGACTATGTAGAAGCCACTGCCTTCTTTCATGTCTCCCAGGGAGATACGGGTCTTCATCAGTTTGTCATCCGACTCGCGGATGATGGACACCGGAGTGGGAGTCATTGGTGCTCGCGATCGACCTTAGTCGTATTGGAAAACTGCTTCTTCTCCCGGTACTCACGGCACGGACAAACTCGGCACGGCCAAGCGAAGGGCTTCTCAAGATCTGGAGGATGTGCTCCCAAATCGTGACCGCATTCGCAGGCCATCAGTAGAACCTCCGAAATCGTCTCGGGAGGCCCTGGATCTTGCGTCGGGTGCTGCGGCGACCGGCCAGAAATCCAGCCCAGTACGCCACCTTGATGAGCGAGAGCTTCATGATTCTATCACCGGTCCTCCTCCGCGCTCGAGATCGGGGCGAACTATCAACGTGGGCGGAGATGTGGTCATGTCATAGGCACGCATGGCGTAATAAGCGCGCACCTCGACATCGCTTTCCCGAAGCCAATTCTCGATGGCTTCGGGCCCACTGCAGGCCATCTCCAAGGCCTCGCGTGCGGTACTACCGACTCCTGCGAACGTCGGAGGAGGACCTGACCAATCGATGCTGTTTCGGAGAACGATATAGACGACGTTGGTCATCGCGGTACCACCAGACGGACCGCTCTGACATCGAGACGCAGATGGTCGGCGATTGCGAAATCTGTGTAACCAGCCTCTCGCATTTCCCGAATCACACCGGGTATCGCCGCTTCTTCGATCTGAGCTCCGTCGAGAAGATACTTCATGATCTCTACGGCGCTCATCGACTTAGTCACCTTCTCATTCTCATTCGTGAGTAACGTACCCGCTCGAGCGAAGAGCCCGTCCGAGTAGGCACCCAGAAAATTAGAAGCGACGAAACCGACGAAGAATCCTGCAACGAGCTTCTTCACGGCTTATCCCCCCTGAGGAGAGCGGCGAAGTTCAGGAGCTTCTTGCCCCGCTCCTCCAGATCGGCGGCAATCTGGTCAGCCGTCTTCGTCGTGGCCAGAACGGGCATGCCGTTCTTGAGCAGTTGGTACACCCAGCTCTCGCTGATGCCCATCTCCTGAGCGATGGCACGGTTGGTCATACCTTTGTCCTTGAGCTCTCGCACCTTGGTCAGGCGCTCCTGCATGCGCTGCTTCTGCTCGGCGGCCCTCTGGGCTCGTTCTTCGGTGATCTTCATTGACCTCTCACTTTCTGGATAAGTTTGCGAGTGACGATGGCGAACGGGCCGAAGAACACGATGCAGGTTATCGTGAAGGCTGAGTAATCCCTGAACAGCTCTTCGACGGTATACCTTTCATCTTTCTTTCCTGCAGCGATCCGTTCCTCGACGATCTTGTCCGTCAGTTTGTAGACGTAGATCGTACCCACAATCACAACCGTGATCATGAATATCCACAGGTTTGCGCTCATCGGTTTCTCATCTCGCGGACGAAGATCCAGAGCAACCACAGGCCACCAGAGAGCATGACCATGAAGCAGTCGAACAGGAAGCGCATGACGCCATAGCGTCGCGGCGGACGAGACGTGATATAGACACGGTCGCGCGGCGCCTTGCCGTCGTAGTAGAAGACCTTAGGCATCGGGATTCTCCTCGGGATACTTGTCGGCGATCTCCTTCAAACTGGCTTGAATGCCCTCCAGGATGACCTTGTCGAACTCGCTGGGCTCGACGTCGTTCTCGTGGATAATCCGCCACAGCTGGTTGGCCTCCTGGATCAATTCCTTGATCACCAACGTTAGATCGTCTCGTTCGTCTATGACCATCTTGAGCGACTTGAGAAGCCGCTTGATCTGGAATATCGCGATGATGTTGAGGCCATACGATCCGCCGACGAGCACCCACGGATATGTATCCGACATGATGAAACGCCTAAGCACCGTACTTCACTCCCTTGGCGGAGGGGTTGCGCTTGAGAGCGCGCCGTTCGGCAACCTCTCGCGACGCGGCCCGGACCTTGACAGTACGGGTCATGTTGTTCTCGTAGACGAGTACGATCGAGAACACCTGCTTGGACTTCTTGGTCCGCATGGCGGATCCTTTCTGTTGGGTGAAAAAAAGAGAGACCCATGTTGTCTCAGTGCCTCATAAAGGCTCTTCAACTCTGGTGCCTCATAAAGGCTCCAGCATGGGTCTCATTATGTGGCGTGAATTTCCCGCGAACTAACCCGCGGCCAATCCTTCGATGACGTAGTGCATCTCCTGGAGATTGTCCAGATGACCGTTACAATGCCGGGACATAGCATGCAACGTGTTTCCTGTTGCTTCCGCAGCCGCCTTCATAGACGGCCACATCTGATCAGTCTCGAGACACCGGATGATCTTCCGCGAATAACCACCGTTGTTCACGATGTTGTTGATTATCGGAGCCACCGTGTTGTTGAACACCGGGGCAATAGCCGGAGCCTCGATGACGTTGGTGATCATCGTCGGCCGAGCGAACTGCCTGGTCACGATGACGCTGACTATCGCGGTGGCTCCGCAGGCGTAGACCACCTGATACTTCACGACATGAGCCTTGACACTGCGGAAGGTCTCGTTAGTCTCCTCGAGCTTCTCGATCCGTGCCTTGAACTTATCGAACATCCTTGCTCCTAGTTTGGGGTATGGTCTCAGAAAAAAGAGAAGAGGATCGGGAGGATTAGGTTTCCGATCATGCCGACTGGGTCGGTCTCTTCTCATTAGGTGACGTGAATTTCCCGCGAACTACTGGCTCGCCTTGATCGAAGCCTTGGTGCCGAGCATCCGGCAGAGCAGATTGATCGAGTCGTGCCCGTGAAGTGGCTTGTAGCCTGGGTTGAGATTGTCCTGCTGGTTGCGATGAATCACCTGATCGAAATCGCGCTTGAACTCTGGTGAGCGGTAGTAGTTGACCACCTCTCCGAGAGTGTGCTGGTAACGAGTGAGAAACATCGAATCCGCATGTTCCTTGACCTTCTCGGCCCACTCGCGAGAGGGACGCGGCTCCTCGCCGTGCTCGACGAACTGCATGGCGTCGTTATAGATGCGATCGACCACGAGCTGCTTGAGCTGCTCGACGGTATACATGTGCGTGGCCTGCAGCAGCGGCAGGTTCCAGATGGGCTCCGGGCGTCCGTGATGAATGCCAACGGTGAGGCAGTTGTAGCCCCAGTTGATTTCAGTCATGGTTACTCTCCTTGCGTTATGTTGTAAAAATAGTACTTGATTCCCCGTCGATCCGAAAAACTCCAAGGATGGGGGAGGAAGGTTACGTCAACGACATCGTCTGAAATATCGTTGAATTGCTCAACGGCAGTGTTCCAGTAATGGTGTCCGACGGTGATCTTACGAACTTCGCCGTTTAGCTCGACCGAAAACTCGCCTCTACCTACACGTTGCGGGGTTTTTATACCCTTGATCTCCCGAACTTCTAGATCGGGACGCGAGAGAAGTTTTGCTCCTTTCCACGTCACCAACTCTTCCGGATTCCAGTCCATTACTGTCGTTGTTCTCCTGGTCGACGTTTACGCGGAATTCGATTTATCGCCAAATCACGCGCGTCACTGGTACTCAAATATGGTGTATCCGGCCAGATTCCCTTGCGATAAAGATCTAGCCGATCGGCGTCCCAGCACACAGCGATGGTGGGATCGGTGCTGATCAGTCCATCACTGTGCTCTACACAGGCCTCGAAAAACAGCTCTTGCCGTCGCTCAGTGAGCAGCTGTCCGAGGATGAGTTCGTGACGCTGGTTGATGCGCTCCCACAGCGTGAAGCCACGCATGCCGTGACCCGGGTCGTCTCCGTCGTTCACGCGCATGGAGTCGTGAAACAGCGCATATAGAGCCACGACCTCGAGGTCTGCGGTGATCTCCGTCCCGGTCAGTAGTTCAGCATTCTTCCAAACGCGGAACCAGTGATCGAGTCCGTGCATTCGACTCTGCAGAATATTCAACGTGCTTGACTCCATCAGCACGTAAGGCAGACACCGAGCAGCGATCACGGCTTAGCCGGGCTTTGCCAGGTGTGTGGCGTGGCTTCAGCCCCCTTGTCGTGCCCCTTGGGTAGGTAGCAAGGGATGTTCGTTCCTGGATGACAGGTTGGATCGCTATGATCCGGAGGGACGAGGCACTGCTCCTCCCGGGAAATAAGATCGGTCATGCTGCTCCTAAGATTGGTCAGGGGGTCTCAGAAAAAATGAGAGCCCGTGTGAGGGGCTCTCATTGGGCACTACGCGGGGTGGTTGATGCGTGCGGTCTCGAGGTTGAGGCGAGCGGTCTCGAGGTTCATCCGACCGGTCTTGATGGACACGATCACGGGAACCGCCGTCAGGGCCAGCGGAATCGTGGTGACTCCGACGGTGACAGCGATGCTCTTGATGCGGTCCAGCTTGGACGGCTTGATGGCCTCGACGTTGCGCTCGGCCTGCGACTCGTTGTGCGGGGGCATAGCAACTCTCCTAGAGTTAGTAGTGGCTTTCATTATGTGGCGTGAAATTTTCGCGAAAACGAAAAAGGAAAGCCCCTGTGTGGGGCCTACCTTTAGGCGTAGATCTGAACAATGCCGGGGACGAGCGTGGTCTCCTCCAGCTTGGCCTGTGACGTAGCGATCATCTTCTCGTAACGGTACGCGGCGACGAAGTCGCGGATACGGCTACGGTTCTCGGTGATCTCGGTCTTGATGGCCGTGATGGGGTTGAACATAATAGTCTCCTAAGTTTGTGTTTAGTCTTCTATTATACCCCGTGAAAAACACGCGAATTGCAGGGAAAAACCTAGAGACCGTGTTAGGGTCTCTTGGTTTGAACTAGAACTTGCGGGCGAGGATGACGGTGGCGTTCGGCTCAAGTGTGGCCAGAGCATCGACATGTTCCTGGATCTTGCGCTGACGCTCCTGCTCCTCCCCAGCTGCAGCGAATGCAGTGAGGACGAAGAGGGCGGCGCAACCCAGGCCAGTGCCGGTGTTACGGGCGTACTTCTTGGCGGTTTCCTTGGTCATGGTTTTCTCCTTTTGAGTTTGATTTAGTTCTCATTAGAGGCCATGAAATTCCCGCGAAACTGAAAGCCCGTGTTAGGGGCTTTCGAGTTTGATTAGCTCTTCTTCGCGAGGCGAAGGTCGTTCAGAGCGATCAGGGACATGAGGGCCATGCCGACCCACGGGCCGGTCTTACGGGCGATGGGGGCGGCAACAGCGATCTGGTCCTTGAGCATTTGAATCTCCTTGCGTTTGAGGTTGATACTTCTCACTATAGGGGGTGAAAAATACGCGAAGCCCAAAAACCAAAGGCCCGGATTAGGGGCCTCAGGTTTAGAGGAAAATCTTCCACTGGATGAAGATTCCATTACCGAAGTCTTCGATCATGATGATCGGCTTGGGCTTCTTGGTATGCATGGGGGTCTTTCTGGTAGAGGGGATTGGTCTCATTAGATCCCGTGAATTCTACGCGAATGCAAAAAAAGAGAAGCCGTGTTTTGGCTCCTCTCTTGAGGTCAGTCGAGGGGGTTGTTAGCTTGTGCGTTGTGTAGCTCTATCTGAAGTCTCAGCTTCTCCACTTCGAGTTCAAGTACGTACACTTGCGCATTGGCTTCAAACTTCGCCGTCTTCATCTTCGCGTATTGCTTGTGAAGTTCGGTGAGGGTGAAATATGCGGCAGTGCCGTACACGATCTCTTTGGGGACCTTGTTGAGGCTTTCGAGAAAGCTACCCAGAAACAATAGGTCGAACATAATCTCCTTTCGTTTGATCTCATTAGAGGCCGTGAAATAGACGCGAAAAAGGAAAGACCGTGTATGGTCTCTCCTCTTGAATCTAGAACTGCAGAATATGCAGATCGCTGTCGTTCTTGAATGCTTCGAACATCGACTCCTGGTCCATGATCTGCAGGTTGAACTCGGTATTGCTGAGGGGCGTTAGGACCATGTAAACATCGTCTCCAAACACCTCGCTAACAGCATCGTTACCGGTCAACTGACTGATCACACCACGGATGTCGTCTCCGAGCATAATAGCAAAGCGGGTAGGCATAAAGTCTCCTTGGGTTATAGGTTCATTATATGCCCTGAAAAACCCGCGAAAAAGGAAAGCCCGTGTGGACTCTCCTATGGAACTACTCGATGATCTTGAAGATGATGTAGGTAATGTTGTGGCCAGCGATGGGTACATCGATGACGATTCCATACTTACCAGGCTCGATGATTACTCCTTCCTGGATGGCATCGACAAGAGCCATTGCGTATGGCTTCTCGTCGGGCGTGTTCCAGGTAATGGGTAACGTAGGCATGGTGTCGAAATCGACGACGAACACTTCGCGACCGTCAACGGTCTGCAACATGTTATCTCCTTGTTTGAGTGGGTTCATTATAAACCGTGAAATATACGCGACCGCGGGTCAGTATCTATTCGAATTACGAGTCAATATCTGAGCCTTTCACGGAAATTTCCCCCCGGGAATTTTTCAATTTTCGAAAAAAGAGAGGACGTGTTTTTCACACGATCCTCTCCTTCGTAGCCTTTCGTGAGGCTAGCTTACCGTGGTCTCGCGATGAAACCAAAGGCTTTCGGCGCTTTGATCACATTCTCCTTCTCGTAGCGAGCGAGCCAGAGGATGCCGAAGATGTTGGCGGCGACGAGCAACACGGTGTCCGGGCTGACACGCAGCTTGGGCCGTTCTTCGGCCTTGAGCTTGTGCAGCTTGGACACCCTGTCGATCATTGCCGAATATTCATTCGACGACTTGTCCTCCATCTCGCGCAGCTTGGCGAGCAGAGTGTTGATCTCAGCATCGAGCTTTGATTCGGTTTGAGTTTTGGTAAACATTACTCTCCTTGATAGGGTCTATTATACGGCGTGTTTACGCCGCGAACCCCTTCCCCATCCTGTTTACCCCTACCTCACGACATTGACTACAACCCGGGGAGGTTGACCACCGCTGCTATAAGCGCAATCAGGAAAAGTGCGCAAAGGCAGACGAAGAATATACCGAACCCACTCAATTCGCCTAGATCGTAGCCCCCCTTCAGCGAGCTCTGGAACGCTTCGCTCGAGGCTTCTTGGGCGTCTCGTCGACGTCCAAGATCCCCTTCGTCTTGTTGACCTTGAACACGACTCGATCCTTGCCCTCCAGGTCGTACTCAGGATCACCGTCCAGCTGCAGGTCGAAGGTCTTGCCCTCGTGGGTCTCGTGAACGTTCAGAGTCCCCTGCGCTGTGGTGCTGTTGTAGTTCGTGGACGAGATCTGCAGGATCACGCCCAAGAACGTGTCCACCGCCACGATCGAGCCGACCACCTGTTCGGCCGCGGGAAGACCCCAGATCGCAGCCAAGGTGAAATACAGGGTGCCCGCCGCCGGGAAGGCGACGAGCGCGAGGAATTTCAGAACGTTGTACATCTTGCCGGTGATCATGGACTCTCCTTGGTCTTGCTTTGCTGTTCTCGCTCTTTCCGCGCGTCGTCGAGCCGTTGTTTCGAATATACGGCTCCCGCAGTGATCAGCCCGACGACGATCCCCCCGAGAAACTGAACCCGGTCACCCGGATCCAGAATATCGATCGCCCCGATGGCCAGGACGGTGCTGAAGAACGCAGCTATCCCCGCCCATAAAGCGACCTGATGATTCATCAGGGCTCAGGTGGTGGTTCCATCGGAGGCGGTGTGATCTGTGGTTCGATCAACTTGACCTCACCCGGGTCTTCGCAGTTCGTCTTAGGCGAAATCCCATGGATGATGCCGATGGTGACATCCCGCCGACGACGAATTTCCGCCTTGGCTGCTTCGGTTGGTGCATTCTCCTGATCGAGATTCGACCCCGCCATCAGTTGCGTAATGGCGTTGTCATGACGGATGTTTCGGTTCTCACAGGCTTGTTTGGCATCTGCTGCTTCGTCACGCAGCAAATATCCGAACCCAGCCAGAGACACGGTGCACATGAGGCCAATGAAGCCGAAGCCGATGAGGCCACGTACGATCCATGTACGGATCACGCCCTTGATGTCGAGAAGGTGGTTGTCCAACTTCTCCTCAAGGGCTTTGTACGTGTTCTTCCTGCGATCAGGTAGTTCCATTCGCCTCCCGCCTTGCTCCATTTATTCCACCTCCCTTGCTCATCGCGATCTCCTTGAGTACGTTGAGCCCTTGTCCCACCCCCGCCATCGTTCCGAAGAAGGGGAGGAAGGAAAACTCAACTCTGCCGGTGATCGCCCAGAACACTGGTACAAAAACAATCCCCAGAATTCCGATGACGATCAACGTGAAACTGGCCGTCCTCGACCAGCTCTCGTACTTCGCTTGCTCCATCCCGCCCCCTTTCCCTACCTCCTCAGATGACGGATATGGTTGGGTATTCCCTTTCCCCGGTCACGTCCTCGGACCGAATGTACTCCGTTATACGCGCTTTGGTGATCCCTCCAGTGATCCCCTCAAGCTCGATCAGATCACCGAGCCCGTAGTCCACGCCGTACTTGTAGTCGTTGTTCGGCGAGGTCTCGCCATCAATGGCGAGAATATAGTTGTTGTTCGCCAACGCATCCTTGGCGTTCTGCGCACGGAAAGCGGCGATCTCGGAAGCTCCGACAACGTACTTGGTGTACCCGCCGAAATATCCACCAGGATACTGCACCTTGCGTCCCACCGGCTCGCCCTCGGCGTCGATGACCATGACGCGACGCTCGAAACCTTCCGGCTTGGGTGCGGTGGGGTCGAGGTAGTGAATCGACCGTTCGCCCTTGTACCAGACGTAGACCACGTTCTTGAAGTTGGCCCTGCTCCTTACCTCTTTGAGGTTGGAGAGCGAGTCCATGTCCGGTGTAAGGCGCACAAGCGAGTGCGTACCTCCGGTGGTTCTGTCCACACCCCGGTAAGTCTTGAACTTCAGGACATACCCCGAGGATATGTCGGCATGATCGAGATAGAGCGTAAAGCCCATTCCTTCTTGTTGGGCAATGGTCTCGATCCCTTTGTACAGCGGACCAATGGGGAAGGTGAAACGCTCAGGGTCTCCCGAAATATCGACCTCACCGATCTCGAGATTCGGAATGATCTCGAACTCCCAGTCGAGATTGGACTCGTCACCGGTTCCGTTGAAGTCGGCTCCCGGGATGGGTACCGGGTTGATGACCATCTTGTCCACCACATACGCGACGAACTCTCCGGCTCGCAACGTCGGCTCCTCATCCTCAGGAGGTAAGGTGAAGTCCACGATCTTATCCGGTTGATCCGTAGAGTCGTAATCCGGATTCTTGAACCAGGCGATGCGATTGTCGAGAAACCCGGGCAAGGTCTGCCCCACGACGGTGATCAGATTGTCCTTGATGTCCTGAGTTTCCAGGATCATGACTTCATCGGTCCCGCGAAGCGCCAGGAACGTCCCGTCGGCCAGCTTGGTCAGGTTCTCATGCGAGAACGGCACGACGAGTTGTACCTCGCCCTTGGAGGAATATCGCTCGGTCCAGATAGCTGACACGTACTCGTCGACCGGCTGGTCGCTGAGAAACTGGTCGGTGAGCGTGTAGAGATCCATCCTACAAGCCCCCGAACCGGTTGAAATATGCCATGGTCCAGGCTTGACCAAACTCGGCTGCAGCCACCGAGAGAACGTTCAGTCCTGGCTTGATCACCGGCCACACCGAAGTGTCGGTCATCTTGGACAGGATGTTGGTCGGAACGCCGTCGATCACGGATATGACCTGAACTCGTTTGGCTCTCGGGACAGAGCTGATCTTGAGGTATTGTGTATGATCGATGACCACACCTTCCACCTCGAGGATTTGCGGGGTTTCCGGGGACAACAAGGTGAAGGTGACATCCCCAGAATATGCGACATTGTCGACCGTACGATCGACACGGATCTCGAGTCCAGTGTCGGCAGTACCGATGTAGTCGAACTCGAGCTCGAGGGTACCGTCGTCGACGACACCCTCGTAGATCGTGGCGTCGGGTTCGATGAAGTCTGGTTTATGGCACAGGATGGAGATCTGAATCTCCGGATCCTGCGAGAACATGTTGGGTTCGAAGCTCTCGACGGTGCCCTCGATGTCCACCACGGGAAGCTCATCGCTGAAGAAGCGGAGCTTGGTCCACTGCTCGGGCATGAAATATCGGTAGAGCATGTGCCGGAGCGTGGTCATCGTCTGTTCGTTCCAATCTGGGTTTAGTCCCAGAGTCATGACGATGTTGCGCTTACCGGTCGAAGTGCCCTGCAAAGTTTCCCCTCGACCCGTGGCGAGAGCGGTGGAGGTGATGTCAGCCTTGACCGGCTCCAGTCCGGTGATGTTTCGAACCTGCACCGGATCGTCGCTCGGCATGAAGCCGCCCAGAGGGAGCTCTGGCGCAGACGGATTTGCACTGAACACTTCCATCCTTCTTAGCACTCAGACCTCCTTCTGAAATATAGAGACTCAAGCAGGGCCCTGCGGAGGCGCGGAACGTGTAGAACCATTCCCCACAGGGCCCATGCTGAGCCTAGGTTTACGACACCAGGCCCAGTCCCTCCTTGACTTGTGAGAGCTGGTTCCTGGTCTGGCGGTAGATCTCAACATCCGACAACGCCTCAGGCGAGTAGTTGTTCTGCTCGTAGTTGAACGACACTCCGGCAGCGGCAGCTTCCTCTGCGGCTACTCGTTGGGCGGCGGAGACCTCCTGGGACACGGTGGAAGCCTGTCCGAAGGAAGCCGCGGCAGATATCGGCACCACGTTGGTCAGGTCGCTCAGCTTCTGGGCGTCCTTCTCGACGGTGGACAGATCCAGGACCGGTGTGATCGTAGGATCCATGTCGATGATTCCGCTCAACGCACTGGGCACCTTCGCCAGCGCGCTCTTGGTGGCGTCCACCAGGTTGTTCGCGGTGTTCGCCATCGTGGTCTTGACCGAAGCGCTTCCTTCGCTGAGACCCTGTGCCAGACCCTCCATCGTGAGACGGCCGATCTCCACAAATATCTGCGAAGGCGACTTCATCTTGAGACGCTTCCGGATGGCCTGGACCATCATCTTGGCCATGAAATCCATCTCGGCAGCCAGGTTCTGTCGCTCGCTCTTCAAGCCCTCAACGAGGCTCTTGGCTGCCTGGATACCTGCGTCGTAGAGCTCCTTGGAGGCATTCTCGGCCAGCGTCTTGGACGCAGCCAGAAGCTCCTTGTCCAGAGTTCCGAGTTCCGCGATCGCGGTCTCTCCTCCGGCCAGAAGCCGTTCAGCGAACTCCTTACCAGCCAACCCCTCGTCGAGAAGCTTCCGGTAGGTGGTGTCATCCAACCCGGCCTCGCGCAACGCCGCCAGCGTCTCGGTGTACGACTTGGTCGCATCGATCTGCGCTTGCAACGCATCGACGTAGTCCCAGACCATGGTCTCGGACTCCTTATCGATGGTCGGCGTCGCTGAATACTTGTCGGTATAGGACGAAAGTGCTTGGTCCTTATCCGACCTGAGTTTGTCGAGTGCCGACTTGGCCGCCTCGAGCTTCTTGGTGAGACTGTCATACTCACCCTTGAGCCCCATGAGCTTGCCCTTCTGGACAACCAGGCTTCCGATCAGCGTCCTCTGCGCGGATTCGGTTCGACGCAGAACCTCCTCGTTCCGGGCGATGGCCGCTTCCGCAGCTCGGATCGCCTCGTAGTCGGGCTGAGCTTGGCTCCGCTCTTCGTCGAGGATTCTCTGGTTTTCCTGAATGGCCTTACGAGCGCCTCTTTGCGCTTCGTTGAGCTTGGTGTTCATCTCCTTGAACGCTCGGTTGACATCAGCCTGTCCACCGCGGAGGCCCTGTGCGAACCCCTTCATGGTGTCCTGGCCGATCTCCTCCATCACCGTCGACGGAGAATGTACGCCGAGAACGGACTTGACCAACCCGACGAAACCCTTACCACTGGCTCCGAATGAGTTGTCGACGGCCTTCTTCGTTGCCGGGGCTTGCTTCTCGAGTCCCTTCTGGAAGCCGACCATCGTCATGACACCAATATCCATGAACACCTTGGACGGCGACTTGATACCGAGGAAGTTCTTGGCCTTGTCCACCGCGCCACCCATGACGTCGACGATTGCGTCCTTGATGGCGCCTCCGCCTTCGCTGATGGCCTTGGCAATAGCGTCGACGATGGCATCTCCGACACCCTTACCAGCCTTGATGAGCACATCGTCGTTCTCTCGAATCGAGCGCTCGAGCCCGTTGAGAAGGCGAATGACGGCCTTGAAGCCAATATCCGCCAACCCCACCATGCCGTCGGCAATACCGTTCATAAACGCTCTAGCGACCGCAAGACCCTTGGTGACAAGCCTCGGAATCGCCTTCTGGATGCCGTCCAAGAAGCCCAGGATGATGTTGGTACCCGCGCGAATAAACCGCGGCACAGCCTGAGCGATAGCGTTCAAGAACCCGACGATCAGACGGACACCTGCCGCCGTGACCTTCGGAATTTGACGAGTCACCGCGTTGAGGAACGTGGTGATGATCTTGCCCACGGATTCGACGATGCGCCCAACGTTCTGGGCGACGCCTTGGAGGAACGTGACCAGAAGGTCCGCACCAGCCTTGATCACCGCAGGTGCTTGCGCGGTGAGAGCTTGGAGGAACTTGGTGATGATCTCGGCCACCTTGGTGGTGATGGCGCCGATATTTTGCGAGAGCCCGTTGAGGAAACCCATCAACAACGTGACACCCGTTGCTATGAGCTTCGGCACGTTTTCGATCAGCACCTGGACGATGGAGTCCACCAATATGCCGATGGCGATGGCCAGCTTGGGAGCATTCTCGATGAGGAACAGAATGATCGTGTCGATGATGACGCCCAGAGCGACAACGACCTTGGGGAGCAGCTCCGTCAGCTGATCGACGATGCTCAGCAACCCCTTGACGAACTCGATGACGAGGGTTGGAATAAGCGCGACAAAGGCTGTCAACGCCGTGACCATGACGGCCACACCCTTCCCACCGTCGGCACCCAGAAGCGACAGCGCCTTGGCGAACAGGAATACCGCTCCTGCTGTCACCACGAACGCCCCAGCCAAGGGCAACAACGCCACACCGAGAGCACTGAGCGGAGCGGCGGCCAGTGCACCCACTAGAGCGAGGGTGCCCAAAACCAGCGCAATCGCCATCAAGCCCTTGAATATGGTCGAGAACTTCAACTGCCCCATGAACGCCAATGTTGGCGCCAGGATGGCCAAGGCAGCTGCAGCTGCCAACAACGCAACCGAGCCGCCCAGCGTACCTTGCATGAATATGAGGCCGACCGCCAGGATCCCCAGCGTCAGACCCAGAGCGGTGAGGCCCTTGATCAGGCCCCAGATGCTGATCCCGCCCATGATCTCGATGGCCTTGCCGATGGCGCTGAGTCCTATCCCGACAAGAATAAGCCCCGCTCCGATGGCGACCATGTTCGGCGGCATGAGCCACATAGCGATTCCGATGCCCGTGAGGGCAATCATCATCGAGCCGAGGCCCTTGATGATCGTCATGAAGTCCAGCTCGCCCATCTTCTTGATCGCTCCAGCGATGAACGACAGAGCGATCCCCATGAGAATAAGACCGGCGGCGATGAGCGGAAGCGTCGAAGGCATCATGCTGACACCCAGAGCAATCCCACCCAGTGCGTCGACCAGGACGAAGAGTCCCTTGCCAATCTCGTCCCACGAGAGGCTGCCAAAAGCCATGATCGCGGCAGCGATGAGATTGAGTGCCACGCCAACCAGGATCAGACCAGCCGCGGTAACAGGGAGCGTCGGGGGCATCAACAACATGCCCGCGGCAATCGCTGCAAGACCGCCAGCCACTCCGGTCAGACCCTTCCCGATGTCCTCCCAGCTCATGGTGGCGAATATCTTCATCGCCGCCGAGAGGATGAGTACCGCGGTAGCCACACCGATCAGACCGGCCGCAATGACCGGGAGCTGCAAGACTCCCATCTTGCCCATGCCGGTGGTCATCAACTTCAGGGCGCCCATGAGCTCGGCGAGACCAATGGCCACAGCGGTCATCGCCTTGGCCATCTTATCCCCATCGATGGTGGAGAGAACGTAGATACCGGCCGCCAGAATCGCGATAGCTCCAGCGATGGCCAGCAGAGCTTCGGCGTGAAGCTTGCTCTGCATAGCTTCCATCTTTCCGGTGAAGCTGCCGATCAACTCGTTGACTCCCCCGAGGGATTCGCTGAGTGAACCGAGAACACCTCCGCCGCCCAATGCCTTCTTGAGCATGATGAATATACCACCAATGAACCCCGTCTGCAGAGCTTGCAAGGCAGTATTGAAGTCGAAGTTCTCGAACGCCTGAGCGAGAATATCGCCGAGACCCTTGAGCTTCTCGACCACGCCGGAGAACCACGGTTCGAGGACATTCTTAGCCGCCTCAAACGCGCCGACCAATTTCTGCCAAGCGTTCTTGACGTTCATGACCAGCCGCTCAACCGGCGTGAGCACCTTGCCAAACTTCAGAAGCTCTTCCCGCCTGTCCATCAACGGACGAGTATCTTCACCGCCGCCACCGAACAGGCTGGCAAAGGCTGAGGCGAGATTCTGAATAACCCGCAGCGGAGCTTGGAGAATTGCCGAGAGACCGTTGAAGAATCCCTCGAGCAACCTGCCTTCGACCAGAGCATCCCGGATCGATACCACGAAGTCCGCGATGTTGGCGACGAATTCCAGGAATCCGCCGGAGCCTTTTCCGACTACGCCAAGGAGGTCACCGATAACTCCAGCCAACTGCTTGATGATCTCCCAGCCGATGTCGACGACTGCGAAGAGCCCCGCAAATATCCGCTGAAGCCGGTCCAACAACTCTGGAGACGGCGTCAGCTTTGACATCAACTCACCAAACGCCAAGGTGAGATCGAACAGTTGAGCGCTGGTCGTCGGCGGGAAGATCTGCCGGAAGCCGTCCTTGACGGCACTGAGAACCTTCGACAGATTGTCCCAGGCGATGGTAATGCCGTCGATGAGGGCCTGTCGACCCCCCATGTCGCTCCAACCCTTCAGGAGCTCGTTACGGGCATCCGACGTCTTGTTGACGAACCCGTTGATGAAGTTCGACATCGCCGTGAAGGTCTTCTTGGCCTGCTCGAAGTCACCGAAGACCAGCTCGAACGTCTTCGCCCACCCGGAACCGATCGTTTCCCGAGCAATATCGAAGACCTGCGAGATGTTCTTGACCTCGGTGGCCGCAGCCTTGGCCGTCTTGGCCTGCTGCATGATCGCCTTGGCCTGATTCGCGCTGAAGCCCTGAGCGATGAGATCGGCTTCCTTCATGTCGCCCGTGAAGTTCTTCAGCGTGGTCGTGAGAACCTCGGACGTCAGCCAGGACTCTTCGCCCGGCTTGGCCATGATGGAGTTGCGGAAATTCTCGCCGTTGATCGTGGCCTTACCGGTGGCCTTGTCGATCTTGACGGCGCCCTTCTCGATTGAGCCCATGGTCTCGGCCGTACGCATGAGCGCCTTCTGGAAGACGGCACCACCCATACCAGCGTTGACCACTGAGTTCCAGTCCTGAAGACCCACCCGACCCGCGGCGATGGCCTGAGACAGCTGATACATGGCTGTGGAGGCCTGCTGTGAGTTCGAGCCCGAGAGCGCCGCAAGGTTCGCAATACCCTTGATCGACTGGGTTGAAGTCTCGAGATCCACACCGGCGGCCGTGAAGGTACCGATGTTCTTCGCCATCTCGGAGAAGTTGTAGATCGTCTGGTCCGAGTACTCGTTCAACTCGCCCAGATGCTGTTTGACCGCTTCCAGACCCGAGACCTGCTGACCCTCGGTGTTAGCGAGAATCGTCTGGATCGAGCTGAGATTGGTCTTGTACTCCTCGAAACCCTGCTGTGCCGGACCGAGAGCGAACGATTTGGCGAAAGCGGCGCCCTTCATCGCTGCCTGAGAAGCGATGTTACCCAGCGCCACTGTGGCGACACCCTGGAGCATGGTGAACTTGTTAGCGACGATGTCCAGCGCCGAAGTCAGACCCCTCAGCTCGACCTGTTGAGAAGCCTTCTCGATATCGCTGAAGGTCGAACCAGCACCGAGCTGATCAAGCTTGGCCTGAGTTTTATCAATCGCCTTGCCCGTACCTTCGAGCGTGACCTTGTTGCTGGCCCTCTCGATCTCGCTGAACCCGTCAGACGAGCCCTTGCCGAATATGCTGAGCTTGGCCTTGAGCTTGTCCAGCGCCGACATGGGGCCTTGAAGGGTGACCTTGTTGGCCGCCGCTTCGATGTTCGCCAGTCCTTGGGTCGAACCGATGTTCTTGATCGCCACATCCAGCTTGCCCAACGTCGTCATGGTCTGCGCCACGCGCTGTTCGAAAACCTGATTCTCGAACGCCATTGAGACGACACGCTCATCGATGGTCGGCACTACCTGGTCACCTCCTTCCACATGTCGTTCACCATTTGGTCAAATATCGGCCGCATGGCGGGGTTGATGTAGTCACGCCCTTCGACCCAACCACCGGTGCGGGTGGCGTGGCCGTACTGGAGAATCGCGGCGATCGAGACCCGTCCCGGATCTTCCACATGTCCGTTGTACCAGTGGATAGCGAAATATCCCGGTCGGTTGACAATCTCGTAGTACCACGATTCGGAAGTCACAGCTGAATCCACCGGCGTAGCGCTCTTGAGCGCAGTCACCCCGATAGGTCCATACTTCTCAAGCACTCGGAACTGCTCCCGGTTCCCCATACGCGTCAAAAATGACAGCGTCTTGTCGAAGGAGCCGCGAGACGTCACCTTGATCATTCCCACGGCTCCTCCTTTCTCAGTCGAGCTTCATCAGGCGAAGCAGTACGACTCCTTTGTCCGAATATGTCAGAGCATCAGAGCCGTAGGGGAGCTTGCGTTTGGCCCTCGCTCCTCCCCCTCCTCCGGGAACCACGATGATCTGGGAAGGAACAACCACTTCCTCGATCAGTTCACCGGTGTTGTAGTCGTACGTACGACGAATATCGACCCAGGCTGACGTCTCCTGGCCTTTCCCGTAGACCGTGGTGTCTATGTAGGAGAACGATCCCTTACCGCCTCGGGTAGGCGGAGTCGTAGAACCCGGGGTTATCGGCGCTCCAGAATGACCAGTACTGGGAACGTTCTTACCACCACGCCCGCCACCGCCGCCCTGACCGATGACTCCGTTCCAGGTACCGTCAAGACCATTGGCTGTGTTGTTGCTACCGGCAGCTCCTCCTCCAGCCTCGAGTCGATCGCCGACACCGCCAGCGCCACCAGCTCGGTCTTCTACGAGAACGCCCCCCACCCACTTCACAGCGGGGTTACCACCCTTGCCGCCTGACGCTCGACAAATATCACCGAACGCCGACGCACCGCCATCTCCTCCTAGCGCTGGCGGGTAGAAGCTGGGATGTGGTTCAGGGTAGCGCTCCTGCGTATCGGGTATATACGATTGATATGGAGAAGGCGTCAACGGGCCGTCGACTTGTGTCTGACCGTAACCGGCATCAACCCCCGCTTGACCCACGAGCACCGGACACTCCTCAGGCAGCTCTTCCAGCTCACCAGCCGCTACATGCATTCCACCGCCACCGCCTCCGCCGCCGATAGCGCTGGCGCTCGGCGACATATACGGCGTCTTGTAGGTATAGACCGGAAGTAGGTGTGTGGGGTTGTAGTACTCGACGTACTGCGCGTGAGTGAACGGCCACCCGTAGTCCACTCCCGGAACTCCACCAACCGGATAGTTGGGGTTTCCCGGAATATAGACCGTGGTGTAGTAGTCGGTGTAGAAGTTCTTGGGTGGATTCAACTGAGAATCCCAGTAGGCCAACTGTGCAAGGTGCGCGTTCCAGTCCGCCGGAGATGCCACCTCGTAGGTATGCGCGGTAGGGAATACGATCCCCCCACCTACGCTGCCACCGAGACCCCCTGCGCCACCGATGCACCAGACTTCGTAGTGGGTATACCCGAGGCTGGTATACGCCTCCTTCACGAACGGTACTCCATCCTCGAGTAACAGCTCCACAGTAGGTCGCTCGCCGGAAGCGTTGGGATCCGGCAAGGATATGGTCGGGATCGGATCTCCGTAACCAGCGAGAAGAAGACGACTCATGCCGGAACCATCGCCAAAAGATCGACAATATCGGGGAGCACGGGATCAGCGTCTTCAGTCCCGTAGATGAGCTCCTCGATGCTAGTGAGGAGATACTCATCGATGAGACGAGAGTCAAGCGAAATATGACTCGTCGGCCGGATGCCGAACATCGTCGCCGGAGTTCCCGTCAAGTTGAAGTCGAATGGCTTGAAATTGACGGAATCGCTAATCGTCTCGAACGCCGCGTCGGCCTGGACAGCCAATACGTTGTAGACGATGTGAAGTTTGTAACCGTGCTCCTGGCCTTCGGTGTCGTTACCGACCAGTGTCCGATAGGCCAGATGGAAGCTTTTTGCGGATTGGTCATGCAGAAATACCCCAGGGGCGTACTGCGGGTTCCCGAGGAGCCCATCAAGTTCGTCCGGATATGTAAACGCCGAAAGCGTCGCCGCGTATGAACCCGGAATGTGATGGTCAAGATACTTCACCCCGTCGAGGTAGTACGACTTGACTTCGCGAGACTTGACCTCGTTGACCGAAGTCAACCCATTCCAAGGAACGGCACCTCCCTCTCGTAGATAGAGGACGCCGCGATCGATGCCAGTCTGATACCGGCGGTCACCCACCTTGTCCCACTCAAGTGCGGTCATGCGGCCTCCTTTCTATCCCTTTGTACCCAACTGCGACTTACGTCGGGCGTTGAGTTCTCGGTTGTGAGCGGCGATTTCTCTACGACCCATCTTCTTCGGCTTGGACTGCTTGATGTTGCAGATCCGGATAAGGGTGAACAGCCGATTCAAATGCCATTCTTCACACTCGAACGGAATGTGAAACACCGTCATCCAGTAGTAGATGAGCTCTGCCGTGATGACCTCGCGGGAAGCTGGAGCCCCAGGCTGCTCCGAGAACCAGGTAGCCGTCATCTTGGCTTCGATGTAGGCGTTTACGGCTTCCAGATTCTCTTTAGAAAGCTTGTCCAGAAAATCCCCCGGGGGGTTTTTGGCCAAAACCATGCACTGAACGTAGTCCAGAACCTCTTCCGGCGTCTTAGTTTCTTTGCCCAAAAAGGGCTTTTCGTGTTTTGACTCCCATTTTGAAAGGGAAACCAGGGAATGCTCCAGTTGGAGCTCGAAGCCGCCCTCGTCAACGAATTCCTGCTTTTCGTCATCGAATGACTGCGTTCCTCCAACTGTTATGGTGAGCATTCCCTGGTCCTCCTTTCATCTTTAGTTGTGCACGCGGTAGTCCGGTTACGACTTCTCCCGCCGCTTCAACAACCCCGGAGAGTAGTAGGATCGTTTCGACGACACCCCGCGACCTTTACCTGGGAGTCACGACTGCGTGCACATTTGGCGCCGACTAGACCGGGTTCTGGAACGTCCAGCGATCGTCGCCGGACAGGTCGAAACCCGCCAGAGCCGTGGCCCGGACCGTTGCCTGCGCTCCCTCGGCGAGAGCGGGCTGGGCACCCGGGGCCCGGTTGGCGTTGCCGACCTTCCACTGAACGCCGACGACGTTCGGGAGGGTGATGACGCCGGTGGCCTCGACGAACGTCGGCTGGTTGGCCGCGAGAGTCAGGTCGACCTCGACCACGCCACCCTCGAAGATGGCGATGACCTCGTCGGGGCTGGGCAGACGGGCGTCGTCGACGTCGGTACCGAACAGGATGTCCTCGAGCTGCTCGAGGGCGTCCGGATCCGACTTGGTGGAGTCGATCGTGAGGACGGAGGTCGGCTTCCGGTCGGTGACCGGGACCGGCGTGGTCGAGAACTCCCACGAAAGCGCTGCCGCTTCGGGCGAATCGTTGACCGTCGCGTACGCACGCTCCGACGGCGAGGCCTGCGCGCCGTAGATGAGGTGCAGCTTGTAGCCGTGCTCCGTGCCCTCGGTGTCGTTGCCCACGAGCGAGCGGTAGACCAGGCCGAAGGGACGTCGTCCCTGCTGCCCGACCAGCACGCCCGCGGCGGGCTCGTCCGAGCCGTCGTTCTGGCCGAACTCGTCCGGGTACGTGAAGGCCTCGATCGTGCCGCCGAACTCCTCGGCCGAGATGAGGTTCACGTAGACGATGTTGTCCGCGTACTGCTTGTTCGACTCGGCTCCCGAAGGCGACTCCGTGACGGTCGTGAGACCGTTCCACGGAACGCCGTCGACGAACTGGCCGTTCTCGTCGATCTGGTAGAGGACACCGTGGTCGACGCCGGTCTCGTAGAGACGCTCGCCCACCTGGTCCCACTGCAGGACTGTCATGCTCAGGGGCTCCTTTTCAGAAGTAGACGCTGAAGACGTAGTGATTGAGATCGTCAGACGGGAAGAAACGCTCGAAACTGCTGTACTTCAACGCTTCCACCACGTCTGCGAGCTCGGTATCGGGATCTCGATCGATCACCGTGACCTGGTACCGCTTGGCGTGACGATACAGCTCGTTGTCCGCGTGGTCGTTCAAACTTCCGTTCCGTTCATACCTGATGCACGGATACTCCATTCGGAAGTTCTCCGGAGGCTGGAAATAGACGTGCTCCGTAATCCCTTCGAGAAGGGTTTGGAGCTCAACCCGGGGTCGGGCCATTGTACACCTCCCCCAGGTGAAGAATAAGGCGGGGAGCCTGGATCTCGACGTCAGTCACAGACCAAAGCTGCCCCGCCCATTCCACGTATCTGATGGCGAAGAAATGCTCACGTGCGTAAGCATCGCCCACGATGCTGATCGAATTACTGACAGAGAGATCCCTGTTCAGGTTCTCTCCTTGTCGCAGAACTCTCCTATTTTGAATGACATCTCCATAGAAGATGTGTTCCACGACAACGTCAGTATGAACGCCCGGCTTGGACTCGGTAGTCTCGCCGAACCCGACCCGTCCGTGGAACCTCGCCATGGTCAGCTCAGCGAACTACGCGCCAGCCGTGCCGCGGAAGGTCCACTCGTCCTCGACGTTGTTGTCGAAGAAGTAGCCCGCGTTGGAGACGGCGTAGATCGTGAGGTCCACGCCCTCCTCGACCGTGTACGGCGAGCCCGCGGCGGTCACGGCCGCGTTGGTGTCGCCGCGCCGGTAGGTGACGCCGGTGGTGTCGGTGATCGTGATCGTCGACGCGTCCGGGTCGAACTCCGGTTCCGCCGGGGTGGCCTTGCTGGCGCCCGCCGCGGCCTGCTTGATGACCAGTGCCGACCGGATCTTGGTGAGGGCACCGCTTGCGCGGGACTCGATCAGGTACTTGTACTGGTTGTAGTCGATGTCGAAGTCATCGAAGAACGAGACCTCGCCACCGCGGTCGGCGCCGACCGTGTAGTCCTGCAGGTTGACGACGATGCCGACCAGGTCGGGCTCGTCCTCCATGACCTCGACGGTCACGACCTTGGACACGCCGAGCTCGGCGGCCAGGTCGGTTGCCGTGCGGTAGAAGCGGCGGCCCTGCGTGTCGCGGGCGAGCAGCATCTGGGTCATGACCGGCAACGTCGTGTAGAACGTCGGCAGGCTCGAGCCCTTGTAGAACCGCATCGACTCGAGGATCTTGTCGACGAGGTCCGTCTTGCGCAGATCGCCGTCGACGTCGATGGTGATGACCGCGGCGTAGAGGTCGTCGTCGTTGAGGA
>Ga0190271_10000077_pt1 | contig 52500 bp, 52 predicted proteins | sample Popmic356T_FD_133747 | JGI IMG/M metagenome (GOLD analysis project Ga0190271, IMG submission 133747) | Populus adjacent soil microbial communities from riparian zone of Weber River, Utah, USA - 356 T | ecosystem: Environmental > Terrestrial > Soil > Riparian zone | place: USA: Utah | collected...
TACAATGGCATTCAAAACCCGTTTAAACTTAGGATCAAAAGAATTTGATGTACTACAGTGCAGCTTTTCATTAAATAGAGATGTTGACGCCAAAGGCCGTCCATCGTCAGGTGTTTATGGTGGTACCATCCACATCGAAATCGAATCAACTGAAGATACTTCAGTGATCGAATCAATGGTTAACAATCAGTACAAGCCACAGGCTGGTAGTATTATCTTCAAAAAAGGCGAAGAAGATGCAAAAATGAAGGAACTTACTTTTGAAGATGCCTATATCATTCAATATAGCGAGGGTATTGCAGTAAATGACAATACACCGATGACTTTAAATTTTGTGGTATCTGCCCGTAAACTAAAACTGGGCAATGCTGAACACGAAAACGATTGGCCAAAAGCTTAATCTGATATAAATCGTTATTAGTTTCCGGCTAAGCTGGCACTAATAACGATTTTTTTGTTTTGTGGCATGATAAAAAGAGCTACCTATGGCTACCGATTTAGAATACATAAACCTGTTCAATTCCTGTACAATTTCTCCGTTAAAAACTGCAGAGATCAACCGGATTATTGATGATAAAATCTTAAATCATAAATCAAGATATCAGGCGGTAAGAAATAAACTGCTTAATTTAACCGAATATACTTATCGCAATGCCTGCTTTCTAACAGAACCAGAAGATAGCTTTCTTAAAAAGAATCCAAAAATTGCAAATAGCTTTTTTAACAGGTCATTTTCAGATACGGGTCTTTTCTCTGAAACAACTGGTATACCATGGTATTTTATTGCCTGCGTACATTATAGGGAAAGCAACTCCGATTTTACCAAACACCTGCATAATGGCGATCCACTAAGTGGTTTTACCAGGCAGCACCCTGCAAACCGGCCAAAAATTAGTCATGGTCCACCATTTACCTTTGAGGAAAGTGCTGTTGATGCTTTAAAATTACGCGGTTTGGATAAGGAAACAGTATGGTCTTTGCCCAAGGTTTTACTTCGTTTGGAGCAATATAATGGTATAGCGAAAGCTTATCAAAATAATAAAATTAATTCGCCATATCTGTGGGGTGGCTCTAACCTTTATACTAAAGGCGGTTTCCCCAGAGATCATGTTTTTAGCCTCGATTATGTAAATAAACAAATTGGAACAGCTGTTATTTTAAAGGCTATGGAAAATAGGGGATTAATCAATATACCAAGGCAATAATATGAAAATAGCAGGCATTTTATTTTTTTCTTCGGTATTCCTGTTTTTTTCATGTGGTGCAAAACATGAAGATAAAAGGCAAAGTACAGCATACTCGGCCGATTCTATAATACAGGATAATAAAAGTACAAAGAATACCGAAACAGACTCGCTTGAAAAATTGGCGGCTAAAATGGTTGCTTCAAGAGAGAGTTACCTCAATGATGGGGATACCAAAGCTGAAGAAATTTTTATCAAAGCATTCCTCAGCGCACTCGAAAAGCCAAATGCTTTTGAAAATGATTTTGCTTCGTTAAAAGCTTACGAAATTAACGTATTAATTGCCGACGATAAAAATCTTAAGGTGTTTTACTGGCTTTCTCCCTATTCGGGCTCTATGTGGCATGTACAGAACATCGTTCAGTATAAAAACGCAAACAATGTCCCTACCGCAATCTCATTTAACGACCTTTATAAAGATAAAGACGATGAAGGGAGTCCAACTCCATTTTTTGAACATATATACCGTTTAGATACCGCTCCTCAAAAAACATATCTCTTTATGGGCTATGGCCAAATGAGCGGAACAGAGCCCTATAGTGTAAGCCATACATTAGTAATTAATCATTCAGAATTTAGCATTGAAAAGCCATTGTTCAAACTTGGGAAGGTAGTTAAAACACAATTGTTTGCCTCTGCCGATCTTAAAGAAGGTGAGGATAAAGAAAAACTTACGGCCCAATTGGCCATGAAATATAATCCTAAAGATAAAACCATCAGCTATCCCGAGGTTAACGAAACAAAAAACGGAGCTGTTTTTAATGGAAAAAGAAACGTTTTAACGTTTCGCGATGGAATGTTCAGGTAGTCATAAACTACTATTATTGAGTTGATATGGAAAAGAAATTAATTACCGAAATAAATATAGAAGATAAGGCAATTACCCATTTTGCCTCCTTCAGCTTAAAGCAGGCCTTTAATGTCCATCATTATTTTGAGCTGCGGTTTAACCATGATCAGATGGGTTCGCCTGGGATGATCAGCTTAAACGATAGCCGTGATTTTGTTGGTAAAACCCTTACCGCTTCTTTCGGTTATGACTCGGGCAGTTTACAGGAATTTGCAGGTCTGGTAACCAAGGTAGAACTGGCGCAGAGTCATGGTTATCATGGCATATTGATTGTGAGTGGTTATAGTCCAACCATTCTGATCGACCGCGGACCAGATTTAGGTTCTTATCTGGATAAGGATTTAAATGCAATTATTAAACTGGCTACTTCAGAAGTACCACAAAATGATCTTAAAATTATAGCCAATGCCTCCAGAAAAGCACCTATTGATTATTTAATACAGTATAAGGAAAGCGATTTCGATTTCTTAAACCGCTTGTCGGGAGAATATCACGAATGGTTTTTTTATGATGGCAAACAATTAAATTTTGGCAAGCCAGACGATCAGAAAGAAATTGCACTTTTTTATGGCCGCGATGTGCAAAACCTGCAGTATGCAATGGAAATTGCACCCATAAAAAACAAACGTTTTGCTTATAATCCGAAACAAGATGAAATGTTGCACAGCGAAAGTGTAGCTACAGCTAACGGTTCGCCAGATCTTGATCATGCTATCCAGGCGTCAAATACAACGTTTAGCAAGATATTTAACCAGCCATCTTTAATCAGGGTTGATAACAATAGTGATATCAAGAGCCATGTCGATAATGAGGAAAAGGCAAACATCAGCAACCTTTTAAAAGTACATGCCAGTGGAGATAATGCGGCACTTGCATTAGGAAGCATTGCAGAAATTACCATGAGCCTGAGGAAAGAACTTGCGTTCAGCACCGAAAGTCTGGGTAAATTTCTGATCACCAGTATTAACCACGATATTGATGGCACAGGGAAGTATTATAATACTTTTGAAGGGCTCGTTTCGACAACAGAACGTATCCAGGTAAAAAATTATAGCAAACCAAGCCCCGATATGCAGCTGGCCGATGTGGTGGATAATGCCGATCCGAAAGGGCATGGCCGGGTTAAAGTAAAATTTAAATGGGAATGTCAGAGCAACGACGTTACCGAATGGTTGCGGGTAATTACGCCTGATGCGGGAAGCAGTGAAAAAGTAAGCAAAAACCGGGGTTTTTCTTTTGTGCCCGAAGCAGGCGACCAGGTTGTGGTTGCCTTTGAAGAAGGTAACATTGCCCGGCCGATTGTATTGGGAAGTGTTTACCATGGTAAATCGGGCACTGGCGGTGGCGATACCAATAAAACGAAGTCGTTAACTACCAGAAGCGGTAATACCATTATCATGGATGATGGTAATGGCAGCATTAATGTTAAAGATCCCAGCGGGAATGTAATTACCATGCATGGCAATGGCCAGGTAACCTTAACCGCGCCCAATTCTTTTACCATCAACACCAAAGATTTTATTGTAAATGCCAGCAACAGCATTGCAATTAATGCACAACCGGGTGAAGAGGGAGGGGGTGAAGGAACAATAGCCATTAGCGCAAAGAAAACCATTGCTGCAACTGCTGACACTGAAGGTATTACTTTAGATGCTACGGAAATGGGAGTAGCTATTAAAGGTAAAACTGATGTGAGTGTAGAAAGTACAACAGCATCTGCATCAGTTAAGGGAAGTACTGAAACCAAAATTGATGGTGCAGATGTTAAAATGAGCGGGACAGCTACCATAAGAATTAACTCTAATGATACCGATATAACCTAAAAAATTATGCCTGATCAGTTAGAATATATTGTTGATAAAGCCGTTTGCCATTGTGATAAAGGAGCTGCCCCGAATTTTTTTAAAGGGTTGGCCAATCAGAATGTTAAAATAAACGGTTGTATGGCCTGTACTAAGGCCGATAAAATTCCCATTGCCAATATTCCTTCTTTTGGCGTTTGTAGTGTTACCGGATCTGCCTGTATGCCGGCACCCGTTGATTGGACAGATACTTATAAGGTAAAAATAAAAGGGAAAGAAACGCTACTTTTTAAATCCAAACTGCCCTGTAGCATAGGAGGTAAGATCGAATTCATGACGAGTGGGCAGATTCCCATCAGCGAAGAGGAACTGGCTAAAATGACCGATGAGCACAGCGAAAAAGAAGAAGATGAAGGCTGGGGCTGGTGGGATACTGCAGAGTTGATCCCCGTGGTGGGTAGTGTTATCGGCATTGTACGCTCGGCAGCAAAAGGCAACTGGTGGATGGTTGCCGCCAATGTTGGTTTTTTAGCGCTCGATATTGCCGGTGTAGTTAGTTTTGGCGCAACAACTGCAGCTTCTACGGCAGCAAAAGGTGGGTTAAAGGCAGGCTTAAAAGTTGCCGGTAAAGCTGCATTAGAGGCCGCCGGAAAAGCATTGACGAAGAAAGGTGCAAAAGAATTGGCAAAGGCAGCAGCCAAGCATGTAGATGATATTGCCGAGGCTACCATGAAAATTTGTGTGTTTGCCTGTTTTATAAAGGGAACTAAAATTGCAATTGAAGATGGATACAAAAACATTGAAGATATAAAGGTAGGTGATTTTGTTTGGGCTTATAATGAAGAATCTGAAGAAAATGAGCTCAAACCTGTAATAAATTTCATGATAAATGAAGTTGATGCAACTATTGTTCTGAATTTCGGAGGCGAATTGATCGAAACAACAGCTGAACACCCATTTTACACTAAAAACGGTTGGAAAGATGCTGCCGATCTGGTCGCTAACGACGAAGTAAGAACGAAAGATGGAAAATGGAAAATCTTTACTTCTGCTCATTTTATTTATGAGAAGAAAATAGTGTACAATTTTGAAGTATCTCATTTTCATACATATTTCGTGGCAGATACCAATTTATTGGTTCACAATACTGGGAAATGTGTTAGTAAAATGGCAGCAGAGGCTGCTGAAAATATTGCAAAAACCTGGGATGATCTGGCCAAATTTGTTCATTGTTTTACGGCCGAAACTTTAGTGAAAATAGAAAATGGTTACACTGCGATTGAAACACTTACTGTTGGAGATTTTGTACTGGCTTTTGATGCTGAAAACAATGAAAATGTGCTGAAAAGGATATTGAAAGTATATCAAAGTCATACTGAAAAAATTTGCTGTTTATATATTGAAGATGAAGTGCTCGAGTGTACCTCTTCTCACAGATTTTGGTCTCTTACTCATAACGATTGGATTATTGCTGGAGAAATTACTGAAGGATGTATTTTAAGAGATGCCAATGGAGGGGAAAAACTGGTAAATGCTATAAAGCATGTGGATATTAGTGTTCCTACTTTTAACCTTGAAGTGGAAGATGCACATACTTATTATGTATCTCCTTTAGATATATTAGTGCACAATGGTAACCCTTTCCCTAATTCAGTGTTTAATGATTTGACAAATAGACCCACTACAATATATCGGTATTTTGATCCTGTGACTAATGAAACTCAATATGTTGGTAAGACAGTACAGGGGATAGAAAAACGAGCTTCACAGCATGCGAAGGAAAAAGGACTTCAGTCATTAGTTGATAGGCGTAAATTAGCATATGAAGTTATTGATCAGGGTAATTGGAATGCCTTTCAAACCGCAGCAAGAGAGCAACATTTTATTTCTAAATTTGGTACAAAAGGTCAAAAAGCAGGTGCTTATATCTGGAATAAAATTAACGCCCTATCAAGAGGTAAATTTGATTATTTTAGTAAAATTATAAAATGCCCATAAAAATGAAAAGTAAGTTAAAAGTAGGAGATATATTTTATTTAGAAACAGAGGAACATCATAGATACGTTTTTGGAAAAATACTGTTTGATGTGGATAAACAGTATCATAAAGTTGTGGATACCGCACAGTTTTCAAGTGATTATTTCCCCTATTTACTGATGTCTCATGATGGCTGTCAGCTTGTAGAAATGTATGAAGGTATTTACGATAATATTATAGATTTCAAAAAAGATAAAGCAATTATTACGAGGGTTTTTACAAAGAAAATCGATACAAAAAACAATATATTAAATTGGGGCCTAGTTCAACAAGAAGATGTAGACTATACGAAAATTGAATTTCCGGAACAGCTAAATCGATCTAATAATCACATCTATTTGGATAGGGGCGAAATATCAATTAAAACCAATATTAGTATCGATGAAGGTGATAAACTAGGATTTAAGACAAAGATTTATGTTCCTCCCACGATAGCCGATGCCTGTTTGCATTTTCAAAATAGAAGGGATTTAATACCTGAAGATGTAAGATGGCCTATATATTTAGAAAATAATGATTTGTTATACAATCAAGAATTACGGAATAAAATATATACTGATTTGAATATTGATCCAGATAAGAGTTATTACGAATTATCAAAAGAAATGGGGTTTGATTTAGCTAGATTTTATGAAAAATAGAATTTAATAAATGGGCGAAAAACTATTGGAGATATCTTTTATTTAAAAATTAAGATATCTTGATAAATACATTTTTTAGTAGAGTATTGTTTGATGATTGGAGGGCCGAATTCCCGGAAGTATTAGTTAATGAATGTGCTTACTTACAAAATCAACATGACTTAATTAATGGAGAGCACTATAGCGAAAGCTTTAAAAGAATGGACCTTCGGAATTTTTCAGAATTACGGAATAAAATATATAATGATTTGAATATTGATCCAGACCAAAGCTATTATGAATTATCAAAAAAATGGTTTTGATTTGGCAAGGTTTTACTAGCAAATATTATTATGGGTGCATGGGGTATAAAAAATTTTGAAAATGATACTGCTATCGATTGGCTGAACGAATTTCAACAAGAAGCTGATTCTACAAGCGTAGAGATACTCTTAGATGTGCTTTTAAATGAACCTGATTTTATTGACGATGAGGAGAGTTTTATTACTTTAGGTTATTTAGAACTGTTGGCAATTAACCAAGGGCTCATAGGCTCAACAATAGATATCAATATATCTTTTCACGTTACCATCAATATAATTGAAAAGACGATTAAAGCTGCACATAAAATCCTGTTCTTTGAGAATCATTCAGAATTGAGGGAATTATGGGAAGAATCAGAAGAATATCTGGAATGGCAGGATTATCAACTATTTTTGATAAAGACGCTAAGAGATTACCTTAAAACAATTCCGTCGGGCATTAAACCTGATGATATTTTAACCCCTGTAAATAAGAACAATCCTTGGTTATCAATAGATTGGGATAAGAATTGATTTTAAGTGCCTTTTCTATTTTATAAAGCATCACATTTTTAGATGAATAATATCACGTTTGATCATAGATTTTATAATGATGTCCGTTATTCAATAATGGATGAAGAAAAAAGCTTGAATAACATCAAAATAAGGGTTGAAGATAATGTATCTAAAGCGATCTGGAAAGAATACGGTAAAACCACAGAAGACTGGGCAAAATATGCACATGATCATCATCTTTGGTATCCTACAACTGTATATATGGATAATGAACCATATGCTTATATTGTGAATACGGAAAAAACAGTACATGTTAAGTTTTTTGATAAAAGATTGTTTTGGACTGTGAGCATTTTGTTTAAAAAAGAAAATAATGGCCTAATGTTTTTAAGTGAAGCTTGGATAAGGAGTTATGCAGGTAAAAATGATGAAATGCTAAAAGATCTTTCAAAGGATCAACATTTAGTTTTTACTCTTAAGGGAAATCTGAGTGTTACAACAGAAACCATTATTCGGGAACCTTCAGTGAAAATTGAGCGAGAGGAGAAAGAAGCATCACATCCTATAAATGTTTCTCAGAATTGGATTAAAATCCCTATGTATGGGGAATATGAGGAGCTCTTAGATCACGAATCTATTATTAAACCTGGTGATCTTTTAAAAGGGATAGATACAAGTACAGATCCACCTACATCTGATAATGAGGCTGATCAAAGTGATGGAAAAAGTGATCATCCATGGTTGCCCAAAGACTGGAGTAGGAATTAACCGTTTAAATTCAAATATTATGGGCTTTCAATTAAGTATTATCCTTCAACAGCATTTTAATTACATTTTTTAGTGCCGGGTTGCGATTAGATTCTTTCCAGATCATATATAGCTCTGTTCTTTGTGGAATATGTTTAAGCTCCACAAACTTCACATTTTCCTGATAGCCATATTGCAGGGCAGTGGGCACAATGGCAATTCCCAGACCTTCTTCTACCAGTTTGTAAATGGTGAGTGCGTTAACCGATTTATGGTAAGTTTTGGGTTTAAAACCATGATCTTCACATATACTCATCATCAGGTCGTAGTAGAATGGACTGTCATCGCTCGAGAAAAAAATAAAGGGCTCGTCACCCAGTTTTTTTACCACTTCAAAACTTGCCTTTTTCATCGGGTGGCTTTTAGGCAATACCAGCGAAAAAGTATCCTGGTGGATCATGTGTTTAGAAATATCAGGTTTAAACTGCTGCATCCGCACAAAACCCATGTCGAGCATGTCTTTTTCCAGTAATTCGATCTGTAGTTTATTGGGCATTTCATCCAGATTGGTTCTGATCTCCGGAAAATCTTTGTTCAGTTTAAAAATAACTTCCGGTACAATTTTTTGTGCCGCCGAACCTAAAAAACCGATGCGTAGTTCGCCCTGTTTGCCTTCTGTAATATTGGTCAGCTGTTTTTTTATATTCTCGATATGACTGAACAGAAAGTCTACTTCATCTTTAAGGTAAAGGCCAGCTTCGGTAAGTGTAACTTTTTTCTTGTTTCGATCAAAGAGTGGTGCATTAAAAATTTCCTCCATCTGTTTAATCTGCCGGCTTAGCCCAGGTTGCGAAATGAACAGGCGGTCGGCAGCTTTTCTAAACTTCAGTTCTTCTGCCAAAACCTGAAAATATTTTAAATGCCTAAGTTCTATCTGATAACTCATAGTTATTACATGATGATGTAATTGGTATTTATAGGTATCAAATATAGGGCTTATTTTTGTTTAAAACCTTTATGATATGAGTGAGCAACAGATTTTTAATTACGGAACAGACCATTTAACCGCTAAACTGGCTTTGGCCATCAGCAACGGTGAAGTGAAAGGCATATTAAGCGAAAGCACACGGGTAAAAGTACTCGAAAGCAGCAAGGTGGTAGAGCGTATTGCGGTTTCAGGTAAGGCTGTTTATGGCATCAATACGGGCTTCGGACCACTTTGTACTTCTATGATTTCGGCAGTTGATACCCGTAAACTACAGAAAAATATTTTAAAGAGTCATGCTGTCGGTGTAGGCGAGCCGATAGATAGCGAAATATCAAAACTGATGCTGGTTTTAAAACTGCAGGCTTTAGCTCAGGGCTACTCAGGCATTAAAATCGAAACGCTTGACCGGATGATCTGGTTTTTAGAAACCGGTGCCATTCCTGTGGTGCCCAAACAAGGTTCTGTTGGTGCCTCTGGCGATCTTGCTCCTTTATCTCACCTCTTTTTGCCTTTAATTGGCTTGGGTAAGGTGCATTATAAAGGGGGAATTATTGCCACAACTCAACTTTTAACAGCACATGGGATACAGCCTTTGCAATTAGGCCCAAAAGAAGGTTTGGCTTTAATCAACGGAACGCAGTTTATTGCCGCGCATGCCGTCAAGGTAGTACAACGTTTAGAAAATGTGCTGAATTCTGCTGATATTATAGCAGCATTGATGATTGAAGGTTTGCAGGGATCGGAAAAACCTTTTCATGCACAACTTCATCAACTAAGACCATACCCCGCAAATATTGCCGTGGCAGAACAGGTACGTAAGCTGTTACAAGGTTCTGAAATCATGAAATCGCATGCCGATTGTGCCAAAGTACAGGATCCTTATTCTTTAAGGTGTATTCCACAGGTACATGGTGCCTCCAGAACGGCATGGATGCATTTAAAAGAAGCGTTGGAAATCGAACTCAATTCAGTAACCGATAATCCTGTCATATTTAACGATGATCTAACCATCAGCGGAGGTAATTTTCACGGTCAGCCATTGGCTTTACCGCTTGATTATGCCTGTTTAGCCGCTTCTGAAATCGGCAACATCAGTGACAGAAGGATTTACCTCTCTCTGGAAGGAAATACGCCTGGCGTGCCGAAATTGCTGATGAAAGAAACCGGATTAAATTCTGGTTTTATGATTGTTCAATATACCTCGGCAGCTTTGGCCAGCGAAAATAAAGGTCTTTGTTTCCCGGCCAGCGCCGATAGTATACCAACTTCATTGGGTCAGGAAGATCATGTAAGCATGGGTTCCATCAGTGGTCGTAAAGCCTTACAGGTAATCGAAAACGTAGAAAAAATCCTTGGTGTCGAATTGTTCTGTGCTGCACAGGCCGTTGATTATCATCATCCATTAAAGCCTGGGAAGATTTTGGCTGCGGTACATGATTTTGTGCGTACTGAAATCGATCATTTTGAAGAAGATCAGATTATGTATGATAGGATGGGAAATGCCATTCAAATGGTACAGCAAGGTAAAATTGTAGCCACCGCAATCAATGCAGAACAGGATTTATAAGAGTTAAAATTACAGGAAATGGATTTTAAAGCACAGCTATTGGCAGGTATTCCTTCGGTTTTACCCGCAAAAAAAATAAGAAATGAGCAATTAAGTCATGCGCCGGTAAGGAGAGCGGTATTAAATGCAACGGAAAAAAAACTGAGCATTAAAAATGCGCTGCGTTATTTCCCTGAAGCATGGCATCAGGAACTGGCGCAAGAGTTTTTAAGTGAACTGGAAAACTACGGACATATCTACATGTACCGTTTTATGCCCGATTATGCCATTTATGCAAGGTCTATAACTGAATATCCTTGCCGTACGCCACATGCTGCCGCCATTATGCTCATGATCCAGAATAATCTGGATCCGGCAATCGCTCAGCATCCGGAAGAGCTGATTACTTATGGTGGCAATGGTAGTGTATTCCAAAATTGGGCACAATATTTACTCACCATGCAATACCTTGCCACAATGACTGATCAGCAAACGCTGAATATTTACAGTGGACATCCGCAGGGATTATTTCCTTCCAGCACTGCAGCACCCAGGGTAGTGGTAACTAATGGCATGATGATACCGAATTATTCTTCGCCTGAAGATCTTGAAAAGTTTAACGCTTTAGGCGTAACCCAGTATGGGCAAATGACTGCTGGTTCGTATATGTATATTGGGCCTCAAGGCATTGTTCATGGTACTGCGATTACTTTGATGAATGCTTTCCGTAAAAAAGGTTTTTATGGAAAAGATACCGCCGGTAAAATTTTCCTTACGGCCGGCTTAGGAGGCATGAGTGGAGCGCAAACCAAAGCTGGTAATATTGTGGGCTGTATCACGGTATGTGCCGAGGTAAATCCGAAAGCGGCGACCAAAAGGCATCAACAAGGTTGGGTTGATGAGCTGATTGATAATTTGGATGAGCTGGTGAAAAGGGTTCTATTGGCTCAAAGTGAAAAACAAACGGTCTCATTGGCTTACATTGGAAATGTTGTAGATGTTTGGGAGCGTTTTGATCAGGAAAATATTGAGGTTGCGATTGGTTCCGACCAAACTTCGCTTCATAATCCTTACTCTGGTGGCTATTATCCCGCAGGTTTAAGTTTTAAAGAAGCCAATGAAATGATTGCCAACGCAGCTGATCAATTTAGAATTAACGTTCAGGATTCGTTAAAAAGGCATGCTGCCAGCGTTAACAAACATACTACTAAGGGAACTTATTTTTTCGATTATGGAAATGCTTTTTTACTGGAATGCAGTAGGGCAGGTGCGGATGTGATGTCGGAAAATGGTGTCGATTTTAGGTATCCATCTTATGTAGAAGATATTTTAGGGCCATTATGTTTCGATTATGGTTTCGGTCCATTCAGGTGGGTTTGTGCCTCGGGAAATGAAAATGATCTCGATTTAACCGATCGCATGGCGAAAGAAGTGATGGAAGAAATTAAACTGAGTGCGCCCTCAGAAATACAGCAGCAATTACAGGACAATATTAACTGGATTACGGCAGCCAAAGAAAACAGGTTGGTAGTGGGGTCAAAAGCCCGCATCCTATATGCTGATGCTGAAGGTCGTGCAAAAATTGCTTTACGCTTTAACGAGGCTATTAAAACCGGCGAATTATTAGCTCCTGTAATTTTAGGCAGGGATCATCATGATGTGAGCGGAACAGATTCGCCTTTTAGGGAAACCAGCAATATTTACGATGGAAGCAGGTTTACCGCCGATATGGCCATCCATAATGTGATTGGCGATAGTTTTAGGGGTGCAACCTGGGTTTCAATCCATAATGGCGGCGGTGTAGGATGGGGCGAAGTGATAAACGGGGGTTTCGGAATGGTGCTTGATGGAACCGAACAAGCTGCAGAAAAATTGCAGAACATGCTTTTTTATGATGTAAACAATGGAATTGCCCGGAGAAGCTGGGCCCGCAATAAGGAAGCCCGTTTTGCCATCGAACGCGAAATGGAACGCACGGGTACTTTGAAAGTTACGCTGCCCAACTTAGTCGATGAAGAACTATTGAATGGCTTGGGAATAGGGTAGGCTTTTTTACGACAGAGGCTTTTGTTGTCATTCTGAACGCAGTGAAGAATCTTTCATTTCATGCTTAGAGAGAAAGATTCTTCGTTGCACTCAGAATGACAGATCTCTCTTTGTTTAGCGACGGCAACATATAAAACACGGAATACCCTCCGCGTATTGTCACCCTGAGCGTAGTCGAAGGGTTAGTTCATTAGCCTCGAAATTAATCGCTTTTTTTGAAAAACCTCTGCGCCCCTTGCGAAAACCTTAGTAATCTTTGCGGTAAAAAACTGTGATAAATTACCTCAAAGGCAAAGTAAAATGAAACACAGAGCCTTTACCTTCTTCACTTTCAGCCCATATTCTGCCACTATGCCGCTCAATAATTTCGGCGCTTAAATAAAGCCCTATACCAAAGCCCGAGATCGTATGATTGCCTTGAACACGGTAATAACGTTCAAAAAGCTTGTCAATATCATCAGGTTTTATGCCTATTCCCTCATCCTTAATCTGGATTTCAACCTCAGCATCAAGTAGTTTGCAGGTTATTTCGATGCGCGTTCCATTATCGGAGTATTTTATTCCGTTACTGATCAGGTTGGAAATCACATTCCCGATTTTATCCCGATCGGCATTAATGTTAACCTCACAGGTCGGATTTAATATAATTTGATGCGAAGATTGTGAGATATAAGTTTCTTCGATGGTTTCTTTCAACAACTCATCTAAGTTAAAGTCGATTTTTTCGATAAGCAGCTTACCAGATTCCAAACGTGATACATTTAAGAAACCATTGATCATGGTGCTCATTTTTCTGATCTGGCTATGTGTTTTTTCCAGAGCGATCATTTCATAATTGTCCTGATCTTTTTTAGCCTTGCGCTGCAAAACCTGAACAAAGCCATTGATGGCTGTTAATGGTGTTTTTAATTCATGACTGACCATCCCGATGAAATCATTTTTTCGAAGTTCATCTAGTTTTTGTTCCGTGATATCAATAAAAAGACCCGAATATTCTGTTGCGTTACCATGCTGGTCTACAAATACCCTCCCGGTTGCTCTAACCCATTTTTCTTCGCCGGTGATTAAATTATTTATTGGAAATTCATTATCACTTGAAGAGTGGCTGTTTAATGCGTTTGTTAAAGATGCATTCAGTATATCATGATAATCGGGATTGATCGCGCTCATGATGACGTCAATTTTAGCAGGCCCGTCTAATGGCAAACCGAGTAAATTTTTAACAAATCCCGATACGGTAATTTCGAATGTTTTTGGGTCGATGCTCCAGGTACCCATTCTGCCAGTATCAATGGCCTGAAGTAGCCTTTCTTCACTATCGGCCAACTTTTTGGTGTATTGGATCAGGTCTTCATGTGTTTGGGCGAGTTCTTCGTTGGTAGTGGCCAATTCCTCATTTGCCGCCGCCATTTCGATATTGATATCCTGAAGTTCTTCCTGATAAAGTTTTCGGTCCGTAATATCCGGACTTACCGTAGCAATCGCGGTTATTTTATCTGTTTCCTGATCTTTTATGGCAAAACCATTCCATTCGATCCAAAATGGATTTCCTGTTTTTTCATTCCAGAAGCGGATTTCCTGTTTGAAATTGATGCCATGCAGAACCCCAGGTAAAAGTTGTTGGGCGGAGGGCCTGTCTGCAGGGAAAACACAGTCCATTATATTTCGGTTCGTGAGATTAGCCCAACCTAATTTCCTTAAAGCTGCAGGGTTCAAATATTGGATAGACATATCTAAACCGACTAAAGCGATAAACTCTGAACTGGCTTCGATAAGTTTATTTAAATTTAACCGTTCCAACTCGATTAATTTTCTTTCGGTAATATCAATACACGAACTGATGTAACCGGCAAAAGATCCGTCGGAGTGGAAACGTGGAGGGCCGCTTGCAAGCAACCATCGGTAATCACCTTTTTTTGTCAGGATTCTAAATTCGCCTGTAAATGGTTTTTTCTGTGCCAGTGCTGAAAGATAAATGTTTAAATACCTCTCGCGGTCTTCAGGGTGGATCAGATCAGCCCAGCCAAAAGCAAGGAGATCATTCATTGATCTGCCAGTTAAGGTAATCCAAGGTTTATTAAAGTAGATCGCATTTCCTTGCTCATCACCAACGGCAATAAAAATATCAGTTCCTTCGGCCATGGTTTTAAAGCGCTTTTCGCTTTCCGACAGTTGGTTAAACCGTTCTGCAACCCTTAATTCGAGTTCGTTATTTAAAACGTGTAAGGTTTCCTGTGTTTCCTGTAATTCTTCATTTGTAGCCACCAGTTCTTCGTTGGTAGCCGCAAGTTCTTCTACTGTGGCTGCAAGTTCCTCGTTCAGTACCTGTTCGCGCTGTAATGCTTCATTCTTCTCTTGCTCTCTTTCTACAGCTTCCTTCCTCAATACACGCTCGCTTACATCAACTGCGGTATGTAGAATACAAATGGTTTTGCCTTCGTCGTTTTTTATGGCCCGATATTCAAAATCAAAATAAAAGGTCTTTAACTCACCGTCAATAATAAGGTCGGCAGCAGTATCTTTTCCTGAAATTACAAGGCCTTCCAACCAGACTTTTCTGAACATCTCAACAAAAGGCTGGCCTTTTAATTCAGGCAGGGCATCCTCAAGCGATTTCCCGATCACACGCCTGTCTTTACCCCAAATACGGAGCATCGCATCATTTGCGGTCTGTATAATAGCCGTTTCTCCAACATGAACAGCAGTTGCGGTATGGGTGTGATTAAAAACTTCTAGTAGTTGATCATTACTTAAAAACGGACTGGATTGACTCATTCTGGAATTTTAGGACGTGATCTAAAAAAATATTTTAATAAGTTTCAAAATAAAACAGACTTAATCAGGAACTATTTTCAATAGAAACTATATACTAACCATAACCTCTTTAAAAAGGTTTTTGATTATGTGAATTTCTGATGCATACTGCGTATTTTTTCTACAACCAAAGTATAAAATGTTGGTTAGCTTTGAGGTGCCTTCCCAAATAACTTTTACTTTTTCTTCTTCAACTTCTTTTTTGCAAAGAAAATCGGGGATAATGGCCAGGCCTTTTCCACCAGACAGGCAGCGGACAATTGAATTGAGATTAGGTACAATGTAGTTAGGGCGAAAATCGGCATGCTTGCCGAAGTTAAGCTGCCAGAAACGTAAAAGGTGTTCCATATCGCCTGCAGTACCATACCATTTTTGCTTTTTTAACCAGGCCTCCATTCCTGCCAAATCTTTCCTTTTAACTAACGAATCAAATGTCTGCCCGTCAGTTTCTATTCCACCTACTAAAACAATAGTCTCGGAAGAAAACGCTTCATGTTCCACATTTGGTGAGCTACCTTTTTGTGGAGTAATAATGAGGTCTAAAATGCCTTTATCCAATTGATCGAGCATTTCGGGATATTCGCCAAAACGGATAATGACATTAAATGGAAGGGTAGAAATATACTGTTCGAGCGTAATCTGAAAAGTTTCGAAACACATGCCTACGCTAATGGTTGGGGTATGTTTCTCCGTACTTTTCTGGAAATGTTTTTCTGCATCCTCCAGTTTGGTCAAAGGCTCCACTATAAAATTATACAATACTTTTCCTTTTTCGGTAGGAATCATTTTTCTGCCTGTTCGCTCGAACAGCTTGTAGCCAACATAACTTTCTAAAGAACTTAAATGCAAACTTACCCCAGGTTGCGATATAAACAGATTTTCTGCTGCTCCTGTTAAGGTTCCTGTTTTATAAATTGCCTTAAAACTTCTATACCATTCTAAATTAATCATAAGGATGTATTATAATTCTGATACAAAGCTATGAATTAACTTGTTTTAATAATAGATATGTGCGCTGTAATTTTGTGTTATCAAATTGAAAAAACGAAATGACAAAAATATTCATTATTAACGGAGGACAAAAATTTGGTCATTCTGGTGGCAGGTTTAACGAGACAATAGCTAATGCAACTGTTGATTTTTTTACTTCAATGAAAGAGTTTGAAGTAAAAACAACCAATATCAATCACGATTATAACCCCGGGGAAGAGGTGGAGAAATATGTTTGGGCGGATGTTGTAATTTACCATACCCCAATCTGGTGGTTCCAGTTGCCACATGGATTTAAAAAATATATTGATGTGGTATTCACCCAGGGTCATAAAAAAGGAATTTACATTAGCGATGGGCGTAAGGCGGATAATCCAACCAGAAATTATGGTACAGGTGGCATGCTGCACGGACGGAAATATATGGTAACATCATCATGGAATGCACCAAAAGAAGCTTTTACTTTACCTGGAGAATTCTTTATGGAAACCAGTGTGGATGAAGGTGTCTTGTTTGGTTTCCATAGAATGAATGCTTTTACCGGAATGGAACGAATAGATGGCATCCATTTTCATGATGTGGAAAAGAATGCAGATATTAGGAGTGCACTTAAATTATACCAGGAACATTTAACTCAAAATTTTTTAAATACAGAAGTATATGAGCATTTACTTAACAGCAATAGTTAAAAGCAAACAAGAAACCACTGTGGCATTAAGAACGATGCTGCTGGATATGGTGGTAAATTCGCGTAAGGAAGAAGCCTGCTTTCAGTACGATCTGCATGAGTCGGCAGATGATCATACCTTTATTTTTCAGGAAGAATGGAAAGATCAGGTAGGTTTAGATCTGCACAACAAGCAGCCGTATATTTTAGCCTTTGTAGCACAAGCTGATCAGTTGACAGATGGTATTGTAATTTATAAAACAGAAAAACTGGCCTAATTATTTTTTGTATGCCTGGCTGTTAATGCAGAACCTGCTGAAGCAATGACAACAAAAGCCACGGCAAAACACTCTTTTAATGTGAGGTATTCTTGTAAAAAAACGAGTGCGGCTAATGAGGCCATAGCAGGTTCTAAACTCATTAAAATACTGAAAGTCCGGGCTGGAAGCTGTTTAAGGGCTCTCATTTCCAGGGTAAAGGGAATGGCGCTTGATAGTAGTGCAAGTGCTGCTCCTAAACCCAATAATTTCGGGTTTAGCGTGCTTAAACCGCCGCCATAAATTCCAAAGGGCAAAATTACTATTGCAGCAAATAACATCCCAATAGCAACAGCATCACCACCTTTCATTATTTTAGAAATTCTACCTCCCAAAATGATATAGCCTGCCCAGAAAACACCGGCCAAAAGTGCCAGCAGTACGCCGGCTAAATTAAGTCCTGTGCCTGTCCATGGCGTAATCAATACAATACCGGTAGCAGCAAGTACCACCCACAGAAAATCAACAGGTTTCTTCGATCCAAAAATGGCTAGTCCTAAAGGTCCAACGAATTCTAATGTTACCCCTAAACCGATTGGAATTCTTGCTATGGCCATATAAAAAACCATATTCATTATGCCTAAACACACACCATACAGGATCACGTATTTCCATTGTTTAGCATTAAGTTTAAATAGGTTTGGTCTAAAGGCAATTAATAAGATTACCGCAGATAAGCCAATCCGTAAAGACGCTGTTGCAGCAGCCCCAATTTGCGGGAAAAGCCCTTTTGCAATTGCCGCTCCACATTGCACACTGATAATTGATAATAAAACTGCTGGTATGGGTGGAATATTGATTTTGCTTTTCATTAAGGGCACTCGTAAATTGAGGCGCAAAATTAGGGAATTATAATGTGGTAAAAGCTTAATAAACCAATTTATAGCCCTGCCCCCTGATATTCATAATGAAAATAGATGGATCATCCTTCAGGTATTTCCTTAGTTTGGTGATAAACACATCGAGACTTCTGCCAGAGAAATAGTCATTGTTGCTCCAAAGTGCATTCAAAATCACATTACGCTCCAGCATGTTGTTTTTATTGAGCAAAAGCATTTGTAATATTTCGGCTTCGCGGGTGGTTAATGTTCTCTGACTATTCGCTGTAGTTAAAATGCCTTTTGGGTAATAAAATTGATAATTGCCTATTTTTATTGGCTGCTTTTCTTCATTTTCGGGCTTAAATAGAAGTCGGTTTTGGCTTAATAATGCTTTTACCCTGATGGTGAGCTCTTCCATACTAAAAGGTTTTTTTAAATAGTCATTGCCGCCACTTTCGAAACCCATTACCACATCGGCAGGGAGCGATTTCGATGTTAAAAATATAATCGGCGTTGCCATATCAATCTGTCTCAGTTGTTTTGCGATCGAGAAGCCATCGCCATCCGGTAGCATTACATCTAATATTAATATGTCGGGCTTTGATTTATGGTATTGGCTAATGGTTTCTTTAGCGGTTAAAGTATGTATCACTTCGAATCCTTTTAAGGCTAATGTTTCCTTAACTATTTCGGCAAGTGCAGGCTCGTCTTCTACAAAGAGAATTTTATTTAAAGTGGCCATCCCAAAGTGATTTTAGTTCCTTTACCGGGTTTACTTTCAATTTTATACCAGCCATGGTGCAAATGCATGATCTGTTTCACATAATTTAACCCTAATCCATGCCCTTTTACCGGATGACTATTGCCGGTACTTACCCGATAGAATTTCTCGAACACGGCAGGAATGTCTTTCTCAGCTATTCCAATGCCATTGTCTTCAACCTGTATCGCTAGAAAATCCTCTTTCTTTTGAATGGTTACCTTGATCAGGGATTCTTCACCTGAATACTTTATTGCATTGTCTATGATGTTGCTTATGGCATGCTGAAACTGAGTAGAATCAACATATATCTCGTTTATTTCACTTCTGTTTTGATAATCGATAGCAATTCTTTTCCCGGCTTTCATTTCATGCAGGTGTATGATTTCCATTATTTTATCACCGAAAAAGACTTTTTCTTTTAGTAAGGGAGATTTCCGATCCTCATAAATGGCGATATTTAATACTTTATCAACCAAAATATTCAATCGTTCAATTTCATTTTTTGCATGGATCAGGTACCGGTTATATTTATCGTCGTCGTTTCGGATGATGGGGTTGTTCAAGGCTTCAATGGCAACTGAGACGGTTGATATGGGTGTTTTAAATTCATGGGTAATATTGCTTATGAAATCGTTTTTAATGGTCGATAATCTTTTCTCCCAAAAAAGTCTTTTTAAAAGAATAATCATACAACCCGATACTATAATGATCATAGCGAACGAAGAAAACAGAAGCAAAGCCATCCTGGAAAGAATGTAACCAGATGGACTTTTAAACATTGCTCTTACGTATCGTTGATCATCGGTGAAACGGTAGGTTTGAAACGCCCTCGTAACAAAAGCATAATCAAGCTTTTTTATACTCTTATTGTTGGTGCTGTCTACTTTTTTAACGATAAAGTGATAAGGTGTTTTAATATTTCGGGCTTTTAAGTAAATGTTAAATGCAGGCCTTAAACGCGTAGTATCGAATTGGTATTTCTTGGTCTGTTCATCCATAAACAGACCAAGCTTTTGTGTTCTATAATAAATGGTATGTGTTTCCAGGTCTTCTTCTCTCATTAACATTGCAAGTTGGCCAGCAACATGTCTGCGCACACTGGTATCACTTTTGTTTTTTGGAAGGGCCTTACTATAATCTGATAAGCTAAATGACGATGAGAATTTATCTTTCTCATCACCCTTTGCACTAACCGTGTAGATATATTTTTTGTCTTTTTTATCAAATTTGGCACTAATCAAAAAAGCATTGGTATCTAAAAGTTTTTTTTCAATAATGTTCTGAATGGTATCACAGCGTAAGTCGAGCTCTTTTTTTATTCCATCTTCGAAAGCAAGGTTCACTTCCTTTTCAAAATCTTTTAAAGTTGCTTTGTAATAGTTAACAATCCAATATACCTGCAACGATAAAAGTGCCACCATTACTAAAAAACAGATTGTAATTAAAATATTGGCACTTTTTCGCATCATCAAATGTATGTTAAATCTCTAAATCTAAATATTGCATTAACATAATATAACCTAAAATAACATCTCCGATAACTCAGTTTAATTGGGTTTTGCTCAGTTTTGGTAAAACAAAAATGATGAAAGCAATATTTTTTAATCTATTATTATCTGTATGTGCATCTGGTGCATGGGCACAGGGTATTCAGATCAAAGCCGGCGATCAATTTCCGGATATATTGATCAAAAATTTAATCAATTCGCCTGTCAGGTCTATTCAGCCTGGGCAAAAGCAGGATAAGATTTATATCTTAAACTTGTGGGGTACATGGTGTAGTCCATGCATTCCCGAAATGGATATGCTGGCTAAACTACAGTCGCATAATCCCGCAAGCATTCAGGTTATTGGTATTTCTGATGAAAAGCCTTCGAGGCTCCAAAATTACCTGACAAAAAAACCGTCGAAGGTTTGGCTCTGTAGTGATACCACGGGATTTTTTTACAAGCTGTTTGCCTTTGCGTATGTAGGGCAGAGTGCAATTATAAATGCTAAGGGTAAAGTTGTGGCCCTGGTTAGAAGCGATTCGATTAATCAACAAATGATCGATCGGTTAGTAAAAGGATTAGCCGTAAAATCTTCAGCAGAATTTAAAGAGAAACCGGTAAATAACAACAGTGATATTTTTGCTGTTGATTCTACTTTGATCCACAGTTTTACATTGCGCGGTTATATAAAAGGCCAGCATTCGGGCAGTATGCGGTATACCGACAAAAGTGCTTTCGATGGTCGTAGGATTACCTTTACCAATGCTTCGATGGCTTCCTTGTATAAAGATGCTTATAGTATCGTTTCTGAAAAACAATTGATTTACGAACTCCCCGAAAAAGAAGTTTCCGACTTTGATCACAAGGAAACACTCTATTCTTTAGACTTACTGGTTAAGCCTGAACAAAAGGATAGTTTAATGATTATCCTACGAAGTAAACTTCTGGTATTACTCCCTGTAAAGGCGAGGATAGAATATCGGGTGATGCCTGTTTATGTACTGATCAATAAAAATTTTAACCAAAAAGAATCAAATGATGTAAAACTGAGTTATAGTTTTAGTGGACAAGGTTACGATGGGCAAGGTGCTACGTTAGCCAACTTTGCCGACGATTATCTGAGTAATGAATTTAGTTTCCCCGTTGTAGACGAAACAGGTTTATCAAAACGATACAATATCAAAACTGATGTAGCAATGAGAAATAAAGAAGGTATCCTGAAATCGATTAACGATATCGGATTAGACTTGGTTAAACAGGATCGAAAGATGAAAGTTCTGGTTTTTTACAAATAGAAATGGCCCGGTTAACCGGGCCATCTTTAAAATTTTATTAGCTGAATAATTCCTGCTCGTCTCTGTTTTCAGTTGGGATCTTTTTTAAGAAATCGTCAAAAGATGGCCCTTCGTTATCCGAATAGATGCCATAAGCATCTAGTATATATCCAATATTTTTATCCTGATCTTCCAGAAGATACAATACAGAATTATCCGCAGGATCTGAATCTCCTTCAAAGCGGTATGTTTTGACAATCGTTAAATCTTCAGGTTTGTAAATTTTACCCAACGATTTACTTTGCATCTTACCGTGGTCAGACATTTTTAGTTCGTTATCTTTTCCTTTCAGCCTCAATTTCTCCAGAATTTGACTCAAAGTGTTCATTGCAGTTGGCTGTTCCATAGTTATACGATTTTATAATGATTAAACAAGTGGTATTCGAAATGGTTTTACCTGCATCTGTTTTAGATCAAACTAAATGATTGTCAATGTGTTTAGTATGTAAACTAAATTTTAATAAAATGAAAAAATATCTTTTAAGCATAGCCATTGCAGTCCTTGCCTTTGTAAGCGCCTGTACCAAAACCGACAAAGAAATTGCCCAGGCAACATTAACCGAAACGGCTGATAATACCAAAACCATTGGAACAGCAAAATTTTACGAATTGAGCGATGGGAAAATTAAGATGGATATTGAGATGAATTTTGCTGCACGAGCTGATAGCAATGTTGCTGTCCACTTTCACGAGCATGGCGATTGCGGCAATATGGGCGAAAATACACATGGCCATTGGAATCCAACGAAGGAAGCACATGGAAAATGGGGATCTGCAGCTTACCACAGTGGCGATATCGGCAATATCATGTTGGATAGTAAAGGCCATGCCACACTTTCGGTTACTACCGATAGATGGAGCATAAAAGATGGCGATGTTAAAAATATTATCGGTAGGGGAATTATTGTACATGGCGGTACAGATGATTATACCACGCAACCTACCGGCAACTCCGGACCACGAGTGGGCTGTGGTGTTATTGAAGCAGTGAAATAATTTGTATTAAAATGATCGTCATTACTCACCTTTCTTAAGCGGCTAAATTTTTAGCTGCTTTTTTTATGCAATTTGATCAAGGTTGTCATCATCATTAAAAACCTAATCATTATGGCAACTCTAAACGAATCTCAAAGCGGCAAGGCCGTAAAAGGAAGAACCAAAAAAGCAACACCAAAGGTAGATCTTACTGCGATGGTAGACCTGATGTTCTTATTAACTACTTTTTTTATGCTCACCACAACGTTGAGCCAATTAAATGCTGCAGATATTGCTAAGCCAGTTAATGAGCATAATCCTGATCCTGCTCCTTTCCCCGAATCGCGAACCATGACCATTGTACTGGGTAAAGATAACAAGGCAGTTTCTTATATGGGGACTATTGAAAAGGCCAATATGAAAGTGATTCCTATGGCAAGTCTCCAAAAGGAAATTGCTTCGAATAAGCTATTGGTGGCAGCTACCCATCAGAACAATCCATCAAAGTATATGATTGTGATCATCAAACCGGGCAAAACGGCTAAGTTCCAGAATTTTGTTGATGCAGTTGATGAAATGAAAATTGCGGATATTAAATCTTATAGCATAGACGATGATCATTTCGACGGGAAAGAGTTATCGTTTATGAAAGTGAATGGCATATAAATTACTGATTTAAATAGATATAAAATGTTTTAGGGCTAAAGAATAAATTGAATATGATAAAGGTCAATTGATTCTTTTTTTTGGAAAGCAATTATAGTAAGTCTTTTTAATGTTCGTCCTGCTCATGCTTTACTCCGTTGCGCTTAGTGTTCGCTTTAATCGGGTTTAGGAACGATGTTTAGTGCTTTTAGAACAGACTGCGAATCATAAACCCGACAGTAGCGGCGGCTCCTGATCCTTCTATCGGGACCACAGCGAATGGCGGGGCCACAGACCGCCACAGCGCACCAGCTTTCATTTCCAAAAAACAAAAAACATTTCTTAGTTTGGTGATTTGGAAATGAGGGGTTCCGAGCGTTTGGCAGCATCAGCCCCGCTTTACGCTTTACTCCGCTTCGCTTCGTGTTCGCTTTAATCGGGTTTAGGAATGATGTTTAGTGCCTTGAGAACAGACTGCGAATCATAAACCCGACAGCAGCGGCGGCTCCCGATCCTTCTATCGGGACCACAGCGAATGGCGGGACTACAGACTGCCACAGCATACTGGCTTTCATTTCCAAAAAAAAGAAAAAGATGTCAGTTCAATTGACTGTCGGCTACCAACAGATTAAACAAATTGTTAAAATTTATTCTTCCACATCATGCTTTCTACCGGCCTGGTGGTTTTATTGTTGTACTTAGCGTTACCTTTTGAATTATACATTGTTTCAATTTTACCTTCAACAACAAAATAAATCAATTGGCCGATAGGCATTCCGGCATAAATTTTTACAGGTTGTGCTACCGATATTTCCAATGTCCAGGTATTACAAAAACCAACGTCACCTTTACCTGCTGTTGCATGGATATCGATACCTAAACGGCCGGTGCTGCTTTTGCCTTCTAAAAAGGGTACATGCCCGTGTGTTTCGGTGTATTCTACGGTAACACCAAGATATAAAGTGCCCGGGTGAAGCACATAGCCATCTTTAGGAATTTCGAAATGTTCGATTTCGTTGTGCGCCTTTGCATCAAGAACGCGGCTTTTATATGTAGCCAGATATTTCCCTAAATGAACATCATAGGAGTTGGTTCCTAAACATTCGCGCTTAAAAGGCTCAATGATGATTGTTCCCTTCTCAATTTCCTCTAATATCCTGCTATCAGATAATATCATTTTTATACGTATTTTTGGCCTAAATTATCATTTATTTAAGATAATTTTGCATGTAATCTCCAATTTAGTCAATGCCAATAATTTACCACAAAAATATTGATCAGCATTCTGTTTTAGCAATTTGGAAAATTGAGGAAACAGAAGAAGAGTTGTTGGCCGGACTGCAGCTTAAGCAGCATGAACATGATATTATTTCATCATTAAACAGTGGCAAGCGGCTACTGCACTGGTTAAGTACGAGGTTGCTGTTGAGAACCATGTTGAATACAACAGAGTATATTGACTGCCAGTTTGATGAACATGGCAAACCCTATCTGGTTAATTTCGATTACCATATTTCATTAAGTCATTCTTACGATTATGCAGCCGTGATGATTAGCAAAGATCATCCTGTTGGCATTGATATTGAACTGATTAAACACAAAATAAAAAGCATTAAACACAAGTTCTTAAGTGATGTAGAACTTGCCCAAAAGCAAATCGGGGATAATACCGATGGCTTATACGTAGCATGGTGTGCTAAAGAGGCCATTTATAAGTGGCATGGCAAAAAAGGACTGGAGTTTAAACAGCATATCCATATTAAACCTTTTAAGTTAAGAAACGAAGGTTCATTAAATGCGTTGGTAGAATTGCCAGCCGGTACGCGGGAGTTAACCATTAATTACTTTAAAACAAAAGACGGTTACATGCTGGGCTATGTAGCCAGCAATTCTTAATATAAACGGAGATGAACGAGACAGTGGAAAAAGCAATTGCAACAGACTTAAAACCAACTATTTTTGCAGACTGGGGCTTAACAGACTACCAGGAAGCCTGGGATAAACAGGAAGATTTGTTAAATAAAACGGTAGCCATTAAAACAGAAAACCGTATAAATAACACGAATAAGCCCACCCCGAACTATCTCGTATTTTGCGAGCACCCGCATGTTTATACTTTAGGTAAAAGCGGACATCCCGAAAATTTATTATTGGATGAGCAGGGATTAAAAGATAAAAAAGCAACCTACTATAAAATAAATCGCGGTGGTGATATTACTTATCATGGTCCGGGGCAGCTAGTGGGCTACCCTATTCTTGATCTTGATAACTTCTTTACTGATATCCATTTATATTTACGTACCCTGGAAGAGGCCGTTATCCTTACTTTAAAAGATTATGGGATAGAAGCGGGACGTTACCCTGGCTTTACCGGGGTTTGGTTAGATGCTGATAATGAAAAGGCTCGTAAAATATGCGCTATGGGCGTGCGCTGCAGTCGCTGGGTTACTATGCATGGTTTTGCCTTTAATGTAAACGTAGATTTAGATTACTTTAAAAACATTGTGCCATGTGGTATTGATGATAAAGCTGTCACCTCTTTAGCAAAAGAATTGGGTTATCAGTTAGATATGGAGGAAGTAAAAGGTAAACTGAAGAACCACATTGCCGGACTCTTTAAAATGCAACTGATTTAATCGGCTGGATAAAACTAAGCCAAACACTACTTCGTAGATTGCCCTATGAAGATTTTATTAAGCGCCATTTTATTTTCTTTCTTAACTTCGGGCTGTACAAAACAAGCACCCATGATTAACGAGCCAGCAATCAATCAAGCCGCAAATGCATCAAGCGAAACAGGAAATTTCACTTATTTAGCCCTTGGCGATTCTTATACGATTGGTGAAGCTGTTAAACAAACAGAATCTTTTCCTTATCAACTTCAAAGCCTATTAAAGAATCAAAACATCAACGTAGCCAATCCTAAAATTATTGCCACTACAGGCTGGACAACCGACGAACTACAAGCTGCCATTAAAAAGGAAAACTTAACCGGCAGCTATAGTTTTGTTACGCTTTTGATTGGCGTAAACAACCAGTATCGTGGTTATCCGATCAGCACATACAAAAAAGAGTTCGCAGAATTGTTACAAACGGCAATTAATTATGCAGGTGGCAATAAAAGCAGGGTTTTTGTGGTTTCTATTCCCGATTGGGGTGTTACCCCTTTTGGTAAAAACTCAGGAAGAAACGTGCAAACCATAGCAAGCGAGATTGATAATTTTAACGCTGCAAACCAGGAAATGACGCTTGCAGCCGGCATAAATTATACGAATATTACTCCAGCCTCCAGAAATGCGACTACAGATATTTCATTAATTGCTGATGATGGCCTGCATCCAAGTGCCAAAATGTATGGCCAATGGGCCGGGGCCTTACTAACAAAAGTGGCCCCTATGTTGAAATAATTAATTTACAATTTATTCCATTTTTGAATTAAAAAAATTACTTTAGTTCAACAATTTAAATTAATAACTTTAAAGTTGATACTATGGAAGATCAAAAACCTCAAGAACAAGCACCTTTCGGGCAACCGCCTTTTGGACAACAACCATTCGGAAATCCTATCCCAAAAAACTGGCTTGTAGAATCAATCCTTGTTACCTTATTCTGCTGCTTACCATTCGGAATAGCTGGTATTGTAAATGCTGCAAATGTAAATAGCAAATATGCTGCTGGCGATTATGCCGGAGCTCAGGCTGCATCTGCTGCTGCCGGAAAATGGACAAAAATCGGCTTTTTTGTTGGAATCGGTGTTTATGTTTTATACATATTATTCTTTGTAGTGCTTGGTTTTGGCGGTGCCATGATGAGTAATTATAGATAATGAAACTACTGTACATCTTAGGATCGATTGTATTGTTATCAATTGTGATAATTTACTATAAATTCAATCCTGAGGTGTACAATTTCTTTCCCGAGTGCCCCTTCCACAAATACCTGCATTTAGATTGTCCTGGCTGTGGTTCGCAAAGAGCTATACACGCCTTGCTTCATTTAAACCTTCAGAAAGCGATGGGATATAACCTGCTGCTTGTACTCAGTTTGCCAATCCTAGTTCTGCACCTATTCTTCAAAATATACACTTATTTCACCAAAAGAAACCTGGTATTGCATTTCTGGTATAATCCAAATACGCCCAAAATAATTTTTGTTATCGTAATGATATTCTGGATTGCGAGAAATTTGCCATATACCCCATTTAAATATCTTGCCGCTTAAATACTCATATTAGCTGTAAGGTGATTATAATCTTTTAATACGGTTTCTAAAAACTGCAACTCGTTCATGCCACTTGGGATGGTTACAACAATATGTTCTTTGGTTTTGGCTGCCATCGTATAAATCAGGTCAGCATTTCCGGTCTGGTAATAACCTGTTAATACTTCATGGATCAGTTCTATATCACGATCGCTTAAATGTAATACTTCTTTAAACATTGGTTCATATTCCTCAGGCAGTTTAAAGCTAAAAGAGACATTGGCAAACGCTGTACGTGGTTTTGTTTTAATCAATGTGGTTTTAGCCAATATATCGCCCAAACGCTGGTGGTTTTTGGTTACCGCTACAGATACCAGTGCCACTACTCCCCATCCAAACGGGAAGCCAAAATCGATCATCCTGAACAACCACCTAAAAATATACTGACTAAAAGTTGGCTGGGTACCATCTATACTGATTACTTTTATTTTTAACGCCTTTTTACCCAATGTTTGCCCATCCATCGTGATCTCGCAAACCAGGTCGTAAAAAGCAAATATTGCAATGAAAACAAACAGGACAATCATACCTGCACTTCCTGATATGCCTACTGAAACTGCCCCCATCACTACAAGGGTAATCACAGCAATCACCAGAAATCCAGCCAGGTCGATACACCTTGCAGCGATGCGCTCCCCAAGTCCGGCAATTTCATAATCAATATCAATATTTTGAGCAGTGCTAATTTTGATGCTATCCATATTCCAAACATAATTTTTTTTAAAGATAGTTGGGGTATATCAACTCGTAATTTTTTACAACTAAAGTTTTCTTATATATTTAAGCTTAGATGGCATTTGTTTTGCAGGTAAGATCAATCGTGGTTTTATTTACATAAAAAATTAACTATTTTAACGCCAGATTTGGTAACGCCTTTAAATGAGAGAAGCATTATTTGTTAAACAGAATTCGGAGAAATGGCAGCATTATGATTCCATGCGACAAGCCAATCCCGACGAAGTGGCCAATCAGTTTATCGAAATTACCAACGATCTTGCTTACGCAAAAACTTTTTATCCAAATTCGAAAACCACAGCTTATTTAAACGGTTTAGCGGCTAAACTGCACCAATCGGTTTATAAAAACAAAAAAGAGAAATCGAACCGCTTTATCCATTTCTGGAAAACAGAATTGCCTCTTATATTTTTAGCGCACCGGAAACAAGTATTTTATGCTTTGTTTTTTTTCCTGGTTTCCTGCGCCATTGGTGCCTTATCAGCCAAATACGACGATACCTTTGTCCGTTTGATTATGGGGGATAATTATGTAAATATGACCAATGAAAACATTGCCAAAGGCGATCCGTTTGGCGTATATAAACAGGATAACCAATTTATGATGTTTTTGCAGATAGGTTCTAACAACATCTTCGTTGCCTTATATACTTTTGTTTTGGGCATCTTATTTTCATTTGGTTCCATCGTTTCCCTATTCAGGAACGGAATTATGCTTGGCTCTTTCCAATATTTCTTTTTCAGTAAAGGCCTTGGATTTCAATCTGTTATGGTGATCTGGATCCATGGCACACTCGAAATTTCTGCTATTGTGCTGGCTGGCGCGGCAGGTTTAATTTTAGGCAACAGCTTTTTATTTCCCAAAACTTACACCCGCATGGCATCAATACAAAAAGGGGCAAAAGATGGGTTAAAAATTGTAATCGGCCTGATTCCGATTTTTATTGTCGCTGCTTTTTTCGAAAGTTTTGTTACCCGCCATACTGAAATGCCGTTGGGGCTAAGCATGTTGATATTGTTATCGTCAGCAGCATTTATGATATGGTATGTATTTATTTATCCCATTAAAATTCAACGTAAACAAGTCACACTAAATTAACATGATCGGGAAATTAGAATTTAGAAAAAAAAGAGATTTCGGACAGGTGATAAACGATACATTTACCTTTATGCGGCAAAACTTTAAACCACTGATTAAGGTGTATTTTACGTTTTGCGGCTTGTTTGTATTGGCCAGTATGCTTACCATGCTGTTGCAACAATATAAAATGGTTAATATTTTCAATACCATTGGTGTTGAAGGAAATACAAACAAGTTTGGCCTCTCATCGGTATATAGCATAGAGTATTTTTTATCCATTTTATTTTCACTGGCCACATATGCCAGTATGAGCGTAGCCATACTTTCTTATATCGCGGTGTACGTAAAAAAGGGGAATGAAACGCCCACTACTGACGAGGTTTGGGGTTATTTTAAATACTATTTTTTCAGGATTTTTGGCAGTTCGCTTTTATTGATCCTGATGCTCATTATATCTTTTGTCTTCTGTGTTGTACCGTTCTTTTGGCTATTCCCTTACGTAGCGATGATCTTTCCGATCATGGTAATCGAAAATGGTTCGCTGGGTTATTCTTTCACAAGAAGTTTTGCTGTAATCAAAGATAATTTCTGGGTTACTTTTGGAACCCTTATTGTGGTATGGATTATTGTATATGCCTGCATGAGTATGGTGATTTTACCAACCACTTTATTCAATATGATCGGTATGTTTACGCATAAAACACCTCGCATGTCGTTAACATTAACCATGATTACCACCGTTTTACAATCTATCTGCCAGGTTTTTACCATTATACCGATCATTACCATCTCGCTTGCCTATTTCAGTTTGGTTGAACAGAAAGAAAACCCAGGACTAATGGAACGCATTTCTAATTTTGGCAATACCGAAAAACCTATTGATACCAGACCTGAAGAATATTAAAATGCAGCGTATTTTTATCCGATATCTTCTCGTTTCCCTTTTGTTTTTTATTCCGGTAATCAGCAATGCGCAAGCTGTTAAACCGAAAACTATTGTTAAGGAACTCAGGATTGATAGTGCTAAAATTACCCCATCAAAATTTAATAAAGATTCGATCAGTAGTTATAAAGAGCAAAGAGAATTCCAATATGATGAAATTGGCCAGCAGCAGCTTTCCTGGTGGGATAAATTCTGGATGTGGTTTTGGAATTTAATTGGGTCATTGATTCAAGGAGCAACCTCTAATTTAATTTCGAGGTATTTTTTTATCGGGCTAGGTATAGCGCTTATCCTGTATATCGTGATCAAAACCATCGGAGCTGAAAATATATTCAGGAAAAAATCAAAAGAAACTATTCTTCCTTATGATGTAATTACCGAAAACATTCATGAGATCGATTATGAACAGGAACTGCAAAGATTGGTTGCCGAAAGGAAATTCCGTTTGGCAGTTAGGCTTTTGTATTTGAGGGCGCTAAAAAAATTAAGTGATGCCGAAATCATCAATTGGCAACCCGATAAAACCAACTACAATTATTTAATGGAAATCACTAAACCCGAACTCAGAAATGATTTCAGTAAACTTACCCTACAGTTCGATTACATCTGGTACGGCGATTTCCCTATCGATGAGGTGAAATTTGAACCCATTAACCAGTCGTTTAACCAGTTTAACAACCAGATTAAATGAAAGGTTATAAAACATATCTGATTATTGGTTCAATCCTGATCCTCCTTTATTTAGTTGCCCAATACAACAAACCCACACCAACAAACTGGGCACCAACTTATGCCATAAAGGATAAAATACCTTACGGAACATACATCTTGTACCATCGGATCAAGGATATTTTACCAAAGGCAACGATTCATCAATCTAAAAGCGCCATTTACAATACTTTAAAGGCTAAAAAATTTAACAAAACAGCATATCTGATCGTTGCCCAAAAAGCAGAGATCAGCAAAACGGATTTCAGCCAGCTGGTTAAATACATGCAGGCTGGCAATGATGCCTTTATTGCCAGTTACGATCTTGGCAAGATAGAAAAGACCCTTAAATTGCAAGCGGTTGGTACCATGTCGGCCGAAGGCAACACACTGAATTTTACCAACCCAAACCTAAAAACTGACGCAAACTATGGTTTCGACAGGGGAATTGGCAGTCAATATTACAGTAAACTTGACACCAATAAGGCGACTGTACTTGGTGTAAACGGGGATGGGAAACCTAACTTCATCCGCTACAGTTATGGGAAAGGCAACCTATATCTGATTGCAGAGCCGGGGTTTTATACCAATTTTAACCTATTGGATAAATATGGGGCCGAATACGCAGCCAAAACCCTGAGTTACCTACAGGGAAATACCCAGATAATTTTTGATGAGTATTTTGCCGGACAGGAAAATACCACAACTGATATGCTCAGGGTATTTTTCAAGCATCCCGAACTTAAATTTGCCTATTACCTGAGCATTTTCAGTTTGATTATTTTTGTTTTCTACGATATCAAACGCAGGCAAAGGATTATCCCCATTGCCGATCCGCTTACCAATTCGTCATTGGCCTTTGTTCATGTGGTTGGTAGTGTGTATTATCATGAGCGGAATAACCTCGATATCGCCTTAAAAAAAATCAACTACTTTATGGAACATCTGCGGAGCAGGTATTACCTTAAAACCAATGATATCGACAGCAAATTTGCCCAGTTGTTAATGGAAAAAACAGGGATTAACGAAGCCCTTGCCAAAACGTTAACCAGATATTTTATCGAAATACCTCAAATGGGCAACCTGAGCGATACACAATTGATCAATTTAAACGAAAGCATAGAACAGTTTTATAAAATTACGCAAAGCAATGGAACAAGAACAGTTTAACCCACGTACCGATTTAAGTGCATTAAATGCAGCTGTAAATCAGATTAGAACCGTACTTGGAAATATCATAGTAGGCCAAAAACAGGTGATCGATTTTTTGATTGTTGGTTTACTTGCCGATGGACATATCTTAATTGAAGGCGTTCCGGGCGTAGCAAAAACGTTAAGCGCAAAACTGCTTGCCAAATCAATCGATGCTCAATTTTCGAGGGTACAGTTTACGCCTGATCTAATGCCTTCAGATGTATTGGGTACCCCGATTTTTAATACCAAGGCAGGTGATTTTGAATTCAGGAAAGGTCCGATTTTCGGTAATATTATTCTGGTTGACGAAATTAACCGTGCACCGGCCAAAACCCAATCTGCACTTTTCGAAGTGATGGAAGAACGCCAGGTAACCATTGATGGACAAACCTATATGATGGATGAACCTTTTATGGTATTGGCTACGCAGAACCCGATTGAGCAGGAAGGAACTTACCGTTTGCCCGAAGCTCAACTAGATCGTTTCCTTTTCAAAATTGAGGTTAAATATCCTTCTCTGGAGGAAGAAACGGCAATTTTAACCGCACAGCACACTTTGGTTAACAAAACGTTATTAAACGACGTAAAACCGGTATTATCCGTACAACAGATACAAGAGGCCAGGGCCATTATCCGCAATTTATTTGTTGAGCCGAAGTTATTAGAATTTATCGCCAAAATTGTAACCGAAACCCGCAACAATTCATCCCTTTATTTAGGTGCTTCGCCTAGGGCATCATTAGCCATTGTACATAGTGCAAAAGCTTTTGCTGCCATCCAGGGCCGCGATTTTGTTACACCGGATGATATCATTGCCGTTGCTAGCCCTGTATTAGCTCACAGAATATTGTTATCTCCTGAAAAAGAAATGGAAGGCTTAACCACAACCGATATTGTAAACCAGATTATTAAAAAAATTGAAGTACCGAGGTAAGTCCACAGTCTTGAGTCTGTAGTCATTAGTCTTAATTACCATTAATAAGTCACCCTGAGCGGAGTCGAAGGGTAATCGATTAACTAAAACAGTTGTCAATTTTCAGTTCGCAGTTTGCAATTAACCGATTTGAACAATTACCAATGATCAAATCACAATATCAAATCCAGCGATCGGGCTAGCAATTGCCATAATACGGTTAACCATTTTAAACAATTTAGCAATTAAACAATCTCTACAATTGAAAAAATTCTTTCAGCAATATTATACCAATCTATTCCTAACTGATCGTTTATTTACGGCCTTAGGCTTCTGTATTGTACTTTTTTTGCTAAAGTTCTTTTTTGCCTGGTTGGGCGATATCCCTGAAATTGCAACTGGAGCGGTAGCTGTTTTGTTTTTTATCGATCTTTTTATCCTCTATCGGAATAGCAAGGGAGTTGAAGTAAAAAGATTTACTTCGAAGCGTTTGAGCAATGGCGATGAAAATCCGATCCAGATTGAAATCGCAAACGGATATGGTTTTGGGGTAAATGCAAGGGTGATTGACGAAATACCTTTTCAGTTTCAGATCCGTGATAAAGATTTTAGACTCCGTTTAAAACCTGCAGAGATAAAATCAATTCATTATAACTTACGACCAACCAAACGTGGTGAATATGATTTCGGTTTTATCCGGACTTATATCAGTTCACCGTTGGGCTTGATCAGTCGGCGTTATAATTTCGATGGAGCGAAAGTTCTCCCCGTTTATCCTTCATTTATCAATCTTGGTCAGTACGAATTGATGGCCGTTTCGCGCTATTTAACCGAGTTTGGGATCAAAAAAATCAGAAAGGTTGGGCAGAGCAGCGAATTCGACCAGATTAAAAATTATGTTGGAGGCGACGATATCCGTACCATTAACTGGAAAGCCACCGCCAGAAAAGGTGGTTTAATGGTGAATACCTATACGGATGAAAAATCGCAGAATATTTATTGCATCATCGATAAATCGCGGGTAATGCGCATGCCTTTCGAAGGCTTAAGCCTGCTCGATTATGCCATCAATGCAAGTGTTGCTTTGTCGAAAGTAGCCATGCTGAAAGAAGATAAAGCGGGCTTAATTACCCTATCCGAAACCATCGGCTCAATAGTACCTGCCGACCGTAAAGCTTCGCAGCTGGGCAGTATTATGAATGTACTGTACAAAGAAAAAACCCGGTATCTGGAAAGTAACTTAGAGGTGCTTTATTCTACTGTACGTTCCGTTGTAAAACAACGCGGACTTTTGGTTTTCTTTACCAATTTCGAAAGTTTATCGGCACTTCAGCGTCAGTTACCTTATTTAAAAAGAATTGCTAAGTACCACTTATTGGTTGTGGTATTTTTCGAAAACACCGAACTTAAAGGCTTAAGCACCGATCCGGCCAAAGATGTAGAAGGCATTTACCATAAAACCATTGCAGAGAAGTTTATCTACGAGAAAAAACTGATGGTTAAAGAACTGAACAAACATGGCATTTTGGCTATTCTTACCCCACCACAAAAGCTTACCGTTAATGTAATTAATCAGTATTTGGCATTGAAGGCACAGCAAAGGATTTAATCCACAGTGTTAAAGTCCTTAGTCCAAAATAAGCGATCGACAAGAGACTCAGGACTTAAGACTACTGACTAACCCTACTCTTCTTCCCTAAAATACACTTTATAAAAGTTCATTGATTTATCATCGTCGTACCCTTTCTCGATCATGTCTTTGTTGCCGTGGATATAGATGTGAAAGTTCTTATCCAGTTTTAACACGCTTTTATAAGCCCGGGCTTGTTTTTTAACGGCAGATTCGGCGATTTCAAAATGATCCGCTATCGGACTTTCGAACTCTTCTTCGTAGTTTTTCTTATAATTCTTGAACGATTCGATCCCTTCGGCATTACCGATTACCTCATTCCCGAATTCTTCAATATCAAAGGTTTCTTTTTCTTTGAAGTATTTCATTGAACGGTTTAAAAGATCGATTTTATCCGCTTTACTGATTTCATAATCATCATCCAATTTCTGGGTGACAAAGTTTTTGTAAACACCTAAAACGTTATTGGTTTGGTTATAACTATCGTTCCTGATTTTCAGCTTCAAAAACTCATCCTTCCAATAAACGGCAGCATCGTTGCTACTTTTCGATTGATCTAAAACCACGACTTTATAGCCTTCTTCTTTGTCTACGTTGAAGATCAGGCAGCCCTTATCCAATTTATTAATACTGATGGCCTCCTGCTCGTAGCTCATATTAAAGCCGTCGAGCTCGGGGTAAACCTTTAAGTAAGTATCTTTGGTTTCAGATTTGAAAATCCCCAAAACATCCAGTTGTTCGCCTTCTATCTGCACTTTTTCGAAATAAGCGACATACAATTCACCCGATTTAATTTTTGGGTGGTTGGCTACATCATATAAATATTTGGCCAGTTGCTGCGAGTCTTCATGAAAAAGCGCATTGTTTTCAAAAATCTCATGTGCAAAGTGGAATACTTCGTTCAGCGCTAAATTATCATTGGGATGATAAAAACGATAAACTTCATTAACTTTTTCGAAAGGCTTTAAGAAATACTGCATCAGCAGGTTTCCTAATAGTTCATCTTCAATTTTTAAAGGTGCATCAGATAATTTATAATACTCTTCAACCAGTTTATTACCGGTATGGTGGATGGAAAGTTGCTTAAGCGAAGCCTCGAAAAATGAAATCATGGCAGCAAAAATAACAAAATGATTGGTTAACCTTACTCAAAAATCACATAGCTATTGTTCAACATTCACTCAAATACAGAAATCATTTTCAGCATCAAATTTTATTGATTAAAATTTTAAAGTTGATAAGACTGATAGAAACTAGCGGCTACTTTTTAATTTATTAATGAAATCAATGATCTTTTGATCGGCATAATTTGCTACTCCTTCATGCCTGAAAGATAGCCTGCCCTGTTTATCAAAAATGACAGTTGTGGGCAAGGCACCCGCAAATACTTTTTCCGGAATATCACTATCTACTTTATAGATTGGCATTGCATATTTACGGTCGGACATAAACTTGCCCGATTTAGCAAAATCACCATCAGCATCTGCAAAAATAAAAACTATATCTTTATCCTCTTTAAATTGTGTATAAAGTTTGTTAATTGAAGGCATTTCGGCCCTACATGGCGGACACCAGGTTGCCCAAAAATTGAGAAAAATAATCTTCCCTTTTAAATCACCCAGATCAATCAGATTCCCTTTAACATCTTTAAACCGGATCCCGTTGAGACCTGCAACATTTTCTTTCGGCGTTTCAACAGTAGGCTTATAAAAACCAATCTCCATCAATCCTTTAATAAAAAATGCTTTTGCATCGGGTACAAAAACAATTACCAATAGGAAAATGACAAATAAAGCGTTGAATATATTTTTCCTGATGAACTTCATTAATTATTTGTTTTCTGTATCGCAAATCATAACAAATAGGTTTGCAAATTGATATTTGAATAATTTATTGTACCGCTTACGTTAAACTATCGATTAAATAAAGGGTCATACCACTATAAATACAATGTTACTTTGTAAATATATATAATTGATTAAGAATTACTACTTTTGGCCTGTTGAAAAAGCATAGACAAAACATTCAAAAATATTTATCGGTATTTATGCTGATTGTATTTGCTATTGCTTTAACTCCCTGGAGTGTACTTCACCACCATAATCCTCTTCCGGTTGTGGAGAAAGAGGTTAACTGTAAACATGTTAGTCACGTACAGGCCCATGGCGATACCTGTTTAATCTGTAATGCGAGTTTTGAAAAAAACTATGTGCAAACGCACCACATTTACAAAATCTTCTTATCAGCTAAAATCTTTAACCGTACCGAACCTACGTTAAAGAATGCTTTTACCGAAATAAAGCGCACTTGCTTACGCGGTCCCCCATTAGCTTAATTTTTTCATTTCGAGCGCAAACGCGCTAAACCATTTTTTTAGATGAAACCTAAACTAGCTTCAAAAAGGCTATTTATTGGGCTTTCCGATCATTTTTATTTAAACACAACACATGAAAAAATTACAGCTTATTGGCTTGGTAATTCTATATACATTATTAAGCAATACTGCTTTCGCTGCCTTGCTAAAAGATATAAAAGGTAAGGTTATTGATGCCAGTACAAAACAAACATTACCAGGTGCTACCATTTTTATTCCGGATTTAAAGGTTTCGGCCGTAACCAACAATGATGGAGAATTTACATTGAATAACCTTCCTTCGAGAGGAAGTTACCTGGTTGAAGTACATTACGTAGGCTACAAAACCGCTACGCAAGTGGTAAACTTTGCCAGCGCAGCCGGATTAGAATTTTCTTTACAGCCTACTGCAATAGAAACAAAAGAGATCGTAATCACAGGAAGTTTAATCAGCAGTACGAGCAAACGAAATAGTGCTTCATCGGCGATAGTGGGCAAAGACCAGCTTTTGCAACCTTCTACCAATTTAATTGATGCATTGACTAAAATCCCTGGAGTATCACAGATCACTACCGGACCTTCTATTTCCAAACCAGTAATAAGAGGTTTGGGCTACAACAGGATTGTAACTTTAGATGACGGAATTAAACAACAGGGCCAGCAATGGGGCGACGAACATGGTATCGAAATCGATCAGTTTAAATCAGATCGTATCGAAGTTTTACGAGGTGCAGCATCATTAATGTACGGTTCGGACGCACTTGGGGGTGTAATTAACTTATTGGAGCCTAGTTCAGCTCCAGAAGGACAGGTAAAAGGTGAATTTATTAGCAATTACTCTACCAACAATGGCCTTACCGCTAACTCATTGATGTTAAACGGTAACGAAAATGGCTTTGTTTGGAGAGCGCGTGGCACCTATAAAAATGCTTATTCTTTTAAAACACCTACAGGTTACTTTCCTAATTCAGGCTTTAACGAAACCGATTTAAGCGGTATGGTGGGCTTGAACAAAAGCTGGGGTTATACTCACTTAAATATTTCCAACTTTCATAATAATATCGGTTTTTACGATCCTACTTTAGATGCGAATGGAAATTTCGTGAGAGAGGACAGTAGTTCCTTCACAAACAAAGATAATAAGAGTCGTACTTTAGAATATCCGCGTCAGGATATCAGGCACTTTAAAATAGCGTTGAACAACAATTTTATTATCGGTAATGGCAATTTAAAAGCTGATTTTGGCTATCAACAAAACCAACGCCGTGAATTAGACGGACCAGATCCGGCTTTATTCTTTGATCTTAAAACCTACAATGCCGATTTAAAATACTATATCCACGAAACGAACGGATGGCAACCTGTATTTGGTGTAAGCGCAGATAATGCACATAGCCAAAATAAAGGAACAGAATTTCTAATCCCTGCTTACGATACTTTTGGTTTAGGTGTTTTTGCTTATGCGAAGAAAAACTGGGAAAACAGTACTTTTAGTATTGGAGCCCGTTACGATTTCAGGAAAAATAACGGAAAGCAACTTTTTGATGATGGCGAAGAAAAATTTGCGCCTTTTAAAAACAAGTTCTCCAATGTGAGTGGTGCCTTAGGTTTTACGCATCAATTTAACGAAGAATGGAACTTTAAAGCGAATGCGGGTTCTGCTTTCCGTGCACCTAACCCTGCAGAGTTAGGCTCCAATGGTGTGCATGAAGGTACGTTTAGATACGAGGTGGGTAACGCTGCTTTAAACCCTGAGCGCAGTTACCAGATAGATGCCGCTTTAGAATATGAAGGAAAAATTGTGAGTGCAAGTGCAAGTATCTACAACAACTATATTCACAATTATATTTACGCATCTACCAATGGGGAACAAAGAGTAGCTGAAGGTACACTTTATGATGTTTACCGCTATGGACAGGTAAATGCCAACCTTTATGGTGCCGAGGCCAGCTTAACCATCCACCCGGTTCCGTTTATCCATTTCGAAAACACATTTGGATATGTTCATGCACAGAACAATACTTTAAACAGACCGCTTTCATTTATTCCCGCCGGAACATTGAGAAATGAGCTGCGTTTCGAACCTAAACTTAAAGGCACAAATGATGCATACCTTTCTGTAGGTATCAACTCTGCATTTAAACAAACCCGTGTGGATGATGTTTTTGAAACGCCTACCAGCGGTTATACCTTATTAAATGCAGGTATCGGCGCTACATTTAATTTAGGCAAACAACCGGTTAAATTATCGGTTTCGGCAAACAACCTGTTAAACCAGAAATATTATGATGCTTTAAGCAGGTTTAAACCAGGTCGCTTTGACCAGGAAAACCTGAATTTAGGCGTTTACAACCCTGGCAGAAACATCACTTTCGGATTGTATATTCCTTTCCAAGTGGTTAAATAAGATCATTAATTTCTTTATAACCAAAAAGCGGAGTTGATCGATGAGATCACTCCGCTTTTTGGTTTAAGTATGTTCTACGATAAATCGTCGTCTCGACCGGAGCAACGCGTAGTGGAGAGATCTATAATAGATTTTTGCTTCACAACGACTGATTCTCAACTGGGTTATCAATGACAGATTCTATTAGTGAAGTCGTCATTCCCAACTCGATTGGGAATGACGATTTAGAGCGGAATGTATCGCAGCCGAGAAATCTGTCTAAATAGATCTCTCCATTTCGCTGCGCTTCAGTCGAGATGACGCCCCCTATTTATTTGAGGTTGTTATCCAAACCCAACTACTTCTTAAATGTCTCCCTTTTTGCCCTCACATACTGATTTGGCCATTCAGTATTGTCGCCTAATACCTGGGCTGCATGTGTTGGAAAATAAGCATCACGCAACGATTCGCGGGCAATAAAAATTAAATCGGCTTTTTCCTGTTCCAGAATTTCTTCTGCCTGGTGCGCCTCAACAATTACGCCTACAGCACCGGTATAAATGCCGATCTCATTTCTGATTTTATCAGCAAAAGGAACCTGGTAATTTGGTCCGGCTGGGATAAAGGCATCAGGTACATTTCCACCCGAAGAAGTATCAATTAAATCTACACCCCGATCTTTTAATACCGCAGCCAATTGCAATGAGTCATTTTCGTTCCATCCGCCTTCTGTCCAGTCGGTTGCCGAAATGCGGACAAATAAAGGCAGGTTTTCGGGCCATACCGATTGCACAGCTTCAACCACATCAATGACTAAACGGATCCGGTTTTCGAAACTTCCACCGTAAACATCTGTACGTTTATTGCTCAGCGGACTAAAAAACTGATGCAGTAGATAACCATGTGCAGCATGTATTTCTACTACTTTATAGCCTGCATCCAATGAACGTTTAGCTGCTGCCCTAAACGCAAAAACAATATCCTGAATTTCCGATATCGTTAATTCGTGTGGTTCAACCTGCCCTTGTTTAAAAGGAATTGGCGATGGACCAACCGGTTTCCAGCTGTTTTCGCCGGCAGCAATCTGTTCGCCGCCATTCCATGGCACCTCACAACTGGCTTTTCTACCTGCATGTGCCAACTGAATCCCGGCGATAGCACCATTATTATGAATAAAAGAAACAATCTGTTTCAGTTTTTCTACATGTTCATCTTTCCAGATACCCAGATCGGCATAAGTAATTCTTCCATCAGCCGTTACTGCTGAAGCTTCCTGGATAATTAAGCCTGCACCACCAACGGCACGGCTTCCCAAATGTACCAGGTGCCAATCGTTGGCAAAGCCATCAATAGCCGAATATTGGCACATCGGCGAAATCACAATTCTATTTTTTAGGGTTACATCCTTTATGGTAAAAGGAGAAAATAATTTTGACATATCTTTTTAATATTTTAACACGGAGGGCACAGAGAAATATACAGAGCACACCGAATACTTTTCTCTGTGAAAAACTCCTTGTGCTCTGTGGTTAATATTACAATTAAAAACCGGCGTTCTCTAATTCGGTATTAATGAACTGAATTTCTTCAGCGTTTAATTTTACGTTTATCGCTCCTGCATTTTGTACCGCTTGTTTTTCATTCCTTGCGCCAACCAAAGCTATGGTTATGCCCGGGCGTTCAACCGTCCAGCGTAACACCAACTGAGATAAGGTAGCATTTTTCTCATCGGCCAACGGTTTTATTTTAGCCAAAAACGCATTTGTTTTTTCGATACTTTCCGGTGAGAAAAATTTATTACCCTGACGATGATCGCCTTCTTCAAACTTATAATCAGCAGTCATTTTTCCGGTCAATAAACCACGTTCCATCGGACTATAAGCCAGAACCGATTTATTGTTTTCGATACAATATGGAACAGTTTCCTCTTCAACACCACGGTTTACCATACTAAATGGGATCTGGTTAGAAATAATTTCTAAAGTCTGATCTGCTTCTTTTAATTGCGCTGCATCATAGTTGCATACGCCTGCATAACGCACTTTACCCTGTTCAATTAACCTGCTCACGGCTTCGAAAGTTTCGCTGATCGGTGTGGTTACATCAGGCCAGTGGATCTGGTAAAGATCTATATAATCGGTACCCAGCCGTTTCAAAGATTGCTCGCATTCGTAAATTACACTTTCTTTTCCGGCATATTTATAAATGTCGATCTCCTTTCCATCATTGTTTTTACTCTTAAAGCCGAAATCACCTTTGGCCAGATCCCAACGCATCCCGAATTTGGTTACTAATTGTAATTTATCGCGTGAAATGCCTTTTATTGCATCGCCTACAATTTCTTCACTATCTCCCTGACCATAAATTGGTGCCGTATCAATTGAAGTAACCCCTAAATCATAACCGGCTTTAATTGCATTAATGGCATCGTTTCTATCTGTGCTTCCCCACATCCAGCCGCCAGCAGCCCAGGCGCCAAATGTGATTACCGAAAGTTCTAAATCTGAGTTTCCAATTTTTCTGTATTCCATAATTATTTTTTAATGATTTGATCAACCGCATAACTGTTATGCGGCAGGTAAGCGAGTAGTACCGATAAAAATGCCACATGGATAAGTTGAGAAGGCAGTGCCTCCCAGTTCTCAATTAACGTTGTTCCGAAAAGTAGCGCTAACGAAATCACTCCGGCAAATAATAAACCTTGCCTGGTAAATAAACCTAAGATAATCATTATACCTGCAATAAATTCGGCAAAAGGCAAAACATAACTGAAAGAAATAACTAATGCATCAGGCAAATACGATTTCGAAAATTGCCCCACCATCCATTTACTAAAACCAGCAAGTTTTGGTAAACGCACCAAACCATGTCCGAAAAAACTTAAACCAATTGCTAAGCGGCTAAGTAAATATGCCCATTTTTTATCCATAAATATCGATGTACTACAAACATACAATCTCCACATTAAGGATGTTTTAATGCAACAATTATTAGACTGATATTTTACCTTTCAATGGCGGAAAGAAGAGGGCGAAGAGCGGAGAGTGTGGAGCGTTAGGCGTATGACTGAAAACGCCTCACGCTATTCGCCTGACGCTCGCTAAACTTTTTTCACCAAAAATTTGGAGATAACAAAACAACATCATACTTTAGTGTATTATTTAACTAATACAGTAGATATGATCAACATTAACAATCTTAATTTTGGCTACAGTAAGCATAAGCCATTATTTAAAAATATGAGCATGCGGTTAAGCAACGGCCATATTTACGGTTTGCTCGGTAAAAACGGCGCAGGCAAATCAACATTATTAAAAAACCTCGCTGGTTTGGTGTATGCACAGAGCGGTACGTTGGAGGTAATGGGTTATGACCCTGCGAAAAGACAGCCCGCACTTTTAGAGCAGATCTGTTTTATTCCGGAAGAATTTTATTTACCATCGGTAAAAATTGATGCGTATATAAAAGCCAACGCCCCTTTCTATAAAAGCTTCGACCATAACTATTTCACTGATCTGATTAAAGAATTTGATATTCCGGTTGAACAGAAACTCATCAATATGAGCTATGGACAGAAGAAAAAAGTAATTATCGCCTTCGGTCTGGCCACCCAGGCTAAACTCGTGATTATGGATGAACCTACTAATGGTTTAGACATTCCATCAAAAGCACAGTTCAGAAAAATTATGGCTTCAGCAATGACAGATGAACGCTGTATTATCATTTCTACGCACCAGGTTAGAGATTTGGATAACCTGATCGACACAGTGATTATGCTTGATGAGAACGATATTGCCCTTAAAGCAACAGTAGAAGAAATTACTGCAAAATTAACCTTTAAAAAAGTAAAAGAAATTGATGACAGCATTATTTATGCTGAACCATCCCTCTCTGGTTATAACGCTGTAATGCCAAACTACCACCAGGAAGAAAGCAAATTAGATATGGAGCTACTTTTTAATGCCATACTCGCAGAAAAAATCAAATTTAAACCTCTATTCAGTTAAGCGATGAACAACACATTTAATATTAATCGATTTGGCTTATTGCTTAAAAGACAATGGCTTGATTTTGGAAAAATTTACCTGATCAGCCTTGTGGTATTGTTGGGAATTGTGGTAGGGCTTTACAGTTACAGTATACCCTCGCCTCTTAAGAGCAATAATTTTGACTACGACGGCGACCTTGATATGCGTTTCAGATATGGTTTATTTTTAATGCTGGGTTTCATTTTTATAAGCGTTGTTGCCAGCAGCTATTTTGCATTGCTGGGTCAAAAATCAAGAGCAATTTTAGAACTGATGACGCCCGCATCGGTATTCGAAAAATTTCTGGCAGGGGTAGTTTACACTGCAATAATAAGTTTGTTTAGCTACCTGTTGATCTTTTATTTAACAGATCTCGCTTTTGTAAAATACCTGAATGGTCACCTTGATGCTTTTAAAGGACTGTCACCCAATAACGCTATTGTTAAACCAGTTGAAACTATTAATTATCAGGTATTTAACGATGAAGGTTATAGAAAATATTGCAGCTATTTTTTCGCATTTCCCTTTCTTATTACCAGCGTATTCCTTTTAGGATCGGTCTACTTTAATCGTTTCCATTATATTAAAACAGCGCTATCTGTAATGGTCTTTACAGGCCTGGCATCTTACCTCGTGGTTAAACTTTCTATGTGGTTAATGGAAGGTAAAGTTGCCAATCATCATAATTTTAGAAAAGAAGATAGAGACTGGATTTTGCTAATAGTTTTATTGGTAACAAGCATTATCACCCTAATTATCTGGACGATTACTTACATCCGTCTAAAAGAAAAAGAAGTTTAATTACAAGGTATAGATATGGAATTTAGAGATAATAAGGCAATATACCTTCAAATTGCAGAATACGTTTGTGAACATATTTTGCTCGGAAAATGGAAAGCCGAAGAAAAAGTACCCTCAGTTAGGGAATTAGCGATTGAACTTGAAGTTAATCCAAATACAGTAATGCGTACCTACGAATTGCTACAAAATAAAAGCATTATCAATAATAAAAGGGGAATCGGCTTTTTCGTTAGTGATGATGCCATTGAACATGTGAAAAACTACAGAAAAGTTTTATTTATGGATGATGAACTTCCGGTATTATTCAGGAACATTTATTTATTAAATATTGGATTTGATGAACTGAAAAGCAAATACGAAACATTTATAAAAGAAAATTTTAACGCTTAAAATATGAAAACAAGCAATAAATTATTAATCAGCCTCGCGGTGCTATTAATTGTTGTCCCAATCTTAGTGGTAGGCATAAATATCAAGGTAAATTATACAGAAAAAGGTCCTGAGGATACCTATTTAGGAACACAAAACATCAACAATGAGTCTTTTGAACAAAAATCGAAAGAAAGGGTTAGCATTTCATTGCAATCGCCTTTCAATGCAGTTCAGATTAAAGATGCAAAGGGTTTTAGTGTACAACTTTTTGTAAAAGAAGATAACCAGTATGGACTTAAGATTCAAGAAAAGTTTAAAAATGATTTAAAGTATGAAGTAGATGCAAACGGCGTACTTCAACTATCGATTAAAAATTTTAGTGGGGATAATGGCATTGAAAAAATTGTTATTGTGATTTACTGCCCGAAGATCAGCGAAGTTTCAGTTGCAAATTCGAACATTTTGGAATTTAGTGCCCATTCTGATGCTGTAACCTTAAACTTAGATAATGTTGAAGATCTATTTTTAAGCGGGGATATTACGAACAACGATGCAAAAGGAAAAACCATAAGTGTAATTAACCCAACTAAGATTGGTAAACTTTACCTTAACCTAAATAAAACTAAGTTCAGCGGTTATACAAATTCTTTTAAGGATCTGTATGTTATTGCAAATAATTCAGAACTTGAAATCGGAAATATGGATGAAAACAACAAAACGCCATTTCCTTTTGATAATCTGAGTATTAAAACAACAGATACATCAAGTGTAAAACTTCAAAATGTTAATGTAAAAACCTTTGTGGCCGATTTCTCAGATGCTACAACTTTACAGATCCCAACACCCTTACTTAAACAGCTGTTTAAGTAATAATTTTACTCCCGATAAGATTCGTTTATCGGGATTTTTTATTCAATAATGTATTTTCACATACCTTTTCTTCTGGTTATGTAAAAAAGGCATGATTTTTAAGCTAACTAATAGGCAAAAGTTTAACTTGAGCCAATTAGTTTTTTACATTATCAGCCATCAATGAAGCGATACTTCCTTTTACTTTCCCTGAGCTTATTTGTTTTTAGCCACGTAAAGGCAAAAACAGATACCCTTTCTATTACCTTAGATAACGTTAAATACCCTTATCCGGTTAAATATTTCGCCATCAATACCGAAGGACAGGATCTTAAAATGGCCTATATGGACGTCGCACCTACTGCAAATACAAATGGCAAAACAGCAATTCTTTTCCATGGAAAAAATTTCGGCGGTTATTATTGGGGCAACGTCATCAAAGCATTAACCAACATTGGTTATCGGGTTATTGTTCCTGATCAGATCGGTTTTGGAAAATCATCAAAAGCATTTATCCATTACAGCTTTCACCAGATGGCGGCCTGGAACAAAAAACTCCTGGATACCTTAGGCATTCAAAAAACGGTGGTTTTAGGCCATAGTATGGGTGGTATGCTGGCCACACGCTTTGCTTTAATGTACCCCGAAACAACCCAAAAACTACTGCTCGAAAACCCGATTGGTTTAGAAGATTATAAAACTTTTGTTCCTTACGTTACCACCGCACAGCAATACCAAACCGAGTTAAAAACTACGGCAGAAAGTGTTAGGAAATATTATCAAGGCTCTTATTTTACGTATTGGAAACCTGAATATGAATACCTGGTTGATATTGCCGGAGGGGTAACTAATAGTGCTGATTATCCGCGCTGGGCTAAAGTAGCTGCACTCACCTATACCATGATTTATGAACAGCCTGTGGTTTACGAGTTTCAGAATTTAAAGGTACCTACCGTTTTATTTATCGGCAAAGAAGATAAAACCATTGTGGGCAAAGGTTTACTTACACCTGATCAGCAGGCTTTACACGGCCAGTACAAACTTTTAGGCAAACAGACAGCTGCCAAAATTATAGGGGCTAAAATTATCGAGTTTGATGCCTGTGGCCATATTCCGCATATTGAAATTCCAACAGAATTCCTGGTGGCATTAACGGGGAGTTTGTAGTTTTTTAAAAAACCTCTCAGGTTTCTGAACGGCGAAGCCATCAATAAGGCCACTAAAAACATCAAACACTCCGAATTAAACCTGCGAGGTCTAATATCTATGAAAGTCCAGGTAAATCTAACACTTAGATGTGCTAAGCTGGCTTAGGTGGTCAAAAGAAAATGAAGCAGTAAAAATAGATCTCTCCGTTTCGTTGCTCTTCAGTCGAGATGACGATCCAACTATAAACCTAATTAATTCACCTCTTTCCCCACGATTTTATTAATACCCTGCATATCAAAATCAATGTCCTGGCCCATTGATTTCATTTTCCCATACAACTCTATACGCAGGTGACTGTTCAGCACGATCCCGGTTTTAATATCAATAGATGTTTCCCCTGAGTTGGTCCCATTTAAATCGGTTTCCATTTTATTGCCCATAACCTCAAAACTTCCTTTTGATACTAATGCACCTTTTACGCTCAGGGTAGCAATCCCATCTTTCACTTCTTTCAAAGTGTATTCCGTAATGGTTTCTATAGGCATACTCATTTGCAGTTTTGTATCAACCGTCCATTTATCGCCAATTTTAACAGCTCTTTCCGGATATATCTTAAACGAAGATTCCATGGTCTGTTTCACCACTTCTTCGCTGAACTGTTTGCTTAAGGCATTTTTGATCTGTTTTACCTGGCTGGTATCTGTGGTCATTTTTGACGCCATATTGTCGAGCATTTTATCAATGCCCGCAACGGTTTTTATCCCTCCGTCTGGCGTTACCGTCATAAAAAAAGAAGCGCCCTTTAAGCCACTAAATGGATTTTTCTTGGTGCTGTCCTGCTCATCCGAATTATAGGTCATTGTAGTGCCCATCGCAATCGATTTCATAAAAATCCTGTTGTAGGTTACTTTCACATCTTTTTCTCCATTGTGGCCTTCGGTAATATCGAAAGTATAATCCGTGCCTATATTTTGGGTTAAATGCACATCCCGACCGCCAATTTTCTGATTGATGATCTGATCAGAGTTAATGGAGAAATCATACCGATAACCTGTCGGATAATTTTGCCTTAATATATAAGTTTTCTGCGCAAAACTGCTGATCGAAATCAGACTACAGATTATGGTTGCCAATATTCTCATTCGATAATTCATTTTAACCGGCAGGCTGTTGCGCAAAAATGCGACTTAACTGAAAATACAATTCCGGATGTTTATCTTTTAACAGCTCAGGCTTTTCAAAAAAATATTCAGAAACTACGGCAAAAAATTCAGCCTGATTGGTGATAGCATAAGGGTTGATATCCGACTTGTTATCCTCAATTTTTTCCATTTCTTCATGCATCATTTTAATCCATGGTAAAGTGTACTCATGTGCCAATAAATTTTCAGGAACACCATCAGTTGCCCCATCCGATTTATCCAAAAGATGGACAAATTCGTGTATCGCTGTATTTTCTTTGCCGGCACTTTTAGAAAAACCATGGCGCAGCGCCGAACGCGATAAAATCATCTGTCCGTTCATATAACCTGTACCCACCATACCCATAATATTCCTTTCGCCACCATCAAACTGAAAATCTTTATTAAAAGTATCCGGATACAATAGTACGCTGGTTAAGTTTTTGTATTGCCAGTCATCGAAACCAAAAATCGGAATCACGGCACTTGAAGCAATCAGCAATTCATCTAAAGTTGTCATTTCCAAACCTACCGCTTCAATTTTAACCGTACTAAAAAATGCAGCTACCTTTTGCTCAAACCTAAGTTTATCAGTCGAATCAAGATTATGGTAATAAGCAACATAATCATCCAGGATCTTTCTGTCCACATCCGTCAAAGGCTCAACAGCAACCTTCTTTTTTTTAAGGATAAGGTAAAGAGCGATCAAAAAAATAGGGATTAAATAAGCAAATGGCAACGAGTTCATGAGTGATTACACAGATTAAAGTGATTACGCGGATTTAAGGTGATTACACCGATTTAATAGATTGTACAAATTGGAGGTTAGCTTTCGATGATTTCTAATTGAGCGAGAACATCTTCCCTGGTAACCGGATATGGCTGATTATTGGTTATCGCCTGATAAACAGCTTCGAAAAGGGGCAGATAACTTCCTACCTCCGATTTGATGATTTCTTCTGTTTTGTTCCCACCTACATCAATGGTGGTTAATAAACCATCCTTATTTGCCGGCTCAACACCGTAACCCGGATCAGTTAATTTCATGCCCGCCAGCAATTGTTCTTCCTGAATATCTGTTCTGTGTTTAATAAAGCTACCATTCACGCCATGTAATATAAAGCCTGGTTGTGGGTTCACCACCAACATACTCGAGGTTACAAAAATATTTACGCTATCAGGAAAGCTCAATTGAATCGAGAAATAATCGTCAACCAAGGTACCTGCCCTGTTTTTACCCAAAATTTTATGAAAATTCAATGGCTTGCCAAATAGACTGATCACCTGATCTAACAAGTGTGGGCCCAAATCGTATAACAATCCGCTGGCCTCTACCGGCTTTTCTTTAAATGCCTTCGGTCCGATTACATTGCGGTAACGATCGTAACGCAAATGAACTTCAACCAGCTTACCCAGCTTGCCACTATCGAGCACTTTTTTTACCGAAGTAAAATCGCTGTCCCAACGGCGGTTCTGGTAAAAGAAAATCTGTTTGCCAACGCTATCGGCCAGTTCGAAAAGTTCTTTAGCCTGTGCAGTGTTAGCGGTAAAAGGTTTTTCAACCAGAATATGTTTATGTGCATTTAATGCGGCTTTCGAATGTTCGTAATGAAGATTATTTGGGGTATTAATCACCACTAAATCAATTTCTTCATCGTTTAAAAGTTCATCAACGCTGTTGTAACTAATAATATTGGGGTAATCGTTAACTGCATTTTTATGGCTTCGCTCAACTACGGCCTTTAGATTGAAACCATAGTGTGCATTTAGGAATGGCGCGTGAAAAACCTTACCTGACATGCCGTAAGCTAATAAACCTGCGTTAATTGTTTTATTGATATTCGTATCCATAGGTTATAAATGTAACCAAAAATACCATTACCATTCAAGCTTAAGTGTTAAAAAGCCTAAACGTTTTACTTAAGGCTTACACGTTTTTACACTATCTTTGCAGATATGAAACCGTCGGAGATTAATGCCAAATGGAAAGTTTTACAGGAAAGGATTTCAACTGAATTTGATTCCGATTTTCCTGATTTAAAGGTGATGCTTTTTCTCATCGGCGTTCAGGAATTGGGCAAAGGTCCGAAGAAATACAGTAAACGCCAGAAAGAAGAACTGATGCACATTGCTACCTGCCGTTTATTGAGCGAAATGGGCTTTTATGAATTAGAGGGCTTGGATCAGGATGGTTGGCCGCACTGGAAATTAATCAAAGCCATTCCGCCTTATACCATGTTGGAGCAGGAAATGCTGATGAAATCGCTGGTGGTGAGTTATTTCGAAGATATTTATTCTGCAGACTAAATTTTATCTTTCCATCATCCTTGTTGTCAGATATTTCTATCTGACACAGATCTACTCATTCAGATGGTAGCATCAGACTGCACAGTATTATTCCCTTCCGATATAAGCCTGTTTAAAGCTCAATTTAAGTATTTTGGAAAGCAACGTCTTCTGCTTTTTTTATGTTAGTCGGGCTTTTCGCTATATCCCGATGAAAAATCGGGTATGCCGCTTCAATCCCGTTTAAAAAATTCTGCCGGTACAGCTATTTGGGGTTGCAGGTGCGCCGGAAAAACTTACGAAGTTGGCCCCGGCCTAGTCTAAGCGAAACTTCGTCAGTTTGCATGGCCAGCACCAAACCTAAGTTAACTAAACCCGACAGTAGCGGACACCGAACGCAGAGCGGTAAAGCGAATGGCGGGGCTTTCGGAACCGATACAAACAGGAACCTGCTTTTCAAAAAAAGATGAGAATATAAACTAGCAGTGTCAGATGGAAACATCAGACACCACAACCCAACGCTTAAACACAAAAAACCCCGGTGAATGTACACCAGGGCTGCATATATAATGACCTCATAGGTAGAGGGAATGTGCGGTATTATCCTTGTTTTTGCGCTGATGCTTTTAATGCATCGTTAGCCACGATTACAATTTCTACACGACGATTAGCTGCACGGCCTGCGTCAGTAGTGTTATCTGCAATCGGTTCCGCAAAACCTTTACCCATAGTAACTAATCTTGATGATGGAACACCTTGAGAAACGGCATAAGCTTTTACAGCAGCTGCTCTTCTTTCTGAAAGCCCCATGTTATATTGTTCTGTACCACGGCTATCAGTATGGCCGATAATTTTGATATCTGTATCAGGATATTGGTTTAGTGACGAAGCTAAGCTCTGAATATTGGTTTTAGCTGCATCTTTTAAAGCAGTTTTATCGAAATCGAATAAAATACCACTATCAAATTTTACAATAATCCCTTCACCTTCACGAATAACTTCTGCATTAGGAATAGCCTTCTGGATTTCAGCTGCCTGCCTGTCCATTCTACGACCGATAAAAGCACCCGCTGTACCACCAATAGCGCCACCAATTAAAGCACCAACTGCTGTATTACCGGCTTTTTTACCGATTAATGCACCAATAACCCCACCAGCTGCAGCACCAATACCAGCTCCTTTTTGTGTTTTAGTTAAACTATCACAACTTTGGAATGCCATCGAACCTACTGCTAACCCTATACTTAATGTTGCTATTTTTACTTTTGAAATACTCATGATATGAAAGATTTATAATTTCTACCCGACATATTCAAACACAATGCCAAAAACTATTGGAATCATGCTTTTTGACCAATTTAGCTACAAATAGCAATCTCCTAGACCAAAAAAAGGGTTCAGATAAATCTGAACCCCAAATATATTGTATCATTCTTAGTACAAAAACTATGCAGAGAAATAATTCTCCAACTCTTTTAAAGTATTTTCATCCGTTTTAAAATCTTTGATCACTTTCCCTTTTTCTACCAGAACAATCCTGCTACAAACATCGGTAACATGGTTTAAATCGTGACTAGAGATAAAAGTTGTCATATTGCCTGCCTGTGCTTTTAACAAATTCTTTAAGCGGATCTGCGTGGTTGGATCTAGGTTGGCAAAAGGTTCATCCAAAATTAAGATCTCGGGCTTTTGCATCAAAGCAGCAGCAATGCCCACTTTAACCTGATTTCCTTTGCTAAAATCGCGGATGTATTTACCACTATTGAGGATTTCACCATTAAAAAACTCGCCGTATTGGTTAAGGTATGCAGAAACATCGGCAACGCTTAAATTGTGTAAACTGCCGATAAAAATAAAATATTCTTCAGGCGTCAAATAATCGATCAGGAAACCTTCGTCCAAAAATGATGCGGTATAATCTTTCCAGGTATCATTCTGCATAACATTTTGGCCTTTCGATAAAACCTCGCCTGTGGTTGGGCGAATCAGATCTAAAAGCATCCTAAAGAAAGTAGTTTTACCGGCACCGTTATTTCCTACTAAACCCACGGTTTCTCCGGCAGCAATCTGTAGATCTTCGATGTTTACAACGGTTTTATCGCCATAAACTTTTTGTAA
>Ga0190271_10000078_pt1 | contig 51734 bp, 52 predicted proteins | sample Popmic356T_FD_133747 | JGI IMG/M metagenome (GOLD analysis project Ga0190271, IMG submission 133747) | Populus adjacent soil microbial communities from riparian zone of Weber River, Utah, USA - 356 T | ecosystem: Environmental > Terrestrial > Soil > Riparian zone | place: USA: Utah | collected...
CATGGTTCGCGGCAGCGGCGAGCAGGAGAAGATGCTGAAGAACGCCAAGACCGAGTACTTCAACGAGCACGAGGAGATCGCCACCTACCTGGCGATCGAGACGCTGGCGACGAAAGTCGGCGACGCCGAGACGGCGAAACTGGCGCGGACGATCCGTCGCGAGGAGGAGCGGATGGCGAAGTACCTCGAGGGCCAGATCAAGGCCCTGACCGCCGCCGTGGTCAGCGAAGACGTGCCGGCCGGGCAGCGTCGGCGCAAATCGAAACCCCGCAAACGGGCCAGCGCCAAACGGGCCAGCACCAAAAAAGCCGGGGCGAAACGGTCCGGGGCGAAAGCCAGCGCCAAAAAAGCGCCGGCTAAAGCCAAACGTGCTCGAAAACCAGCCGCCCGCTCGCGCAGCTGAGCAGACCCATCGAGGGCCGCGGGGCCCGTCGCCGCTCGGTCGGGCTGCCGGGGTTGAAGATCTGAAAGTCGCCGTCCTCCTCGTGGAGGGGGAGGCGGCGCTTTCCCTTCGGCATGTGGGTGTCGGCGACGATGGCGATCAAACTGTCTGTCGATTCTGATGGCGGAGCGGTCGCGGAAGAAGAAAAGCGGTGGGAAGGGCGACGGGCTCGGCGAGTACGAGCGCAAGCGCGACTTCGGGTCGACCCCGGAGCCGGCCCCGAAGCGGCGGCGGCGCAAGCAGGGCGCGCCCCGCTTCGTGGTCCAGGAGCACAGCGCCCGTCGCCTGCACTGGGACCTGCGGCTCGAGCACGACGGGGTAGCCGCCTCCTGGGCGATCCCGAACGGGGTCCCCGACGACCCGAGCGAGAACCGCAAGGCGGTCCGCACCGAGGACCACCCGCTCGAGTACCTCGAGTTCGAGGGCGAGATCCCGAAGGGGGAGTACGGGGCCGGGACGATGCGAATCTGGGACCGCGGCACCTACGAGCTGGAGAAGTGGGAGGCGGAGAAAGTGATGGTCCGCTTCGAGGGCGAGCGACTGCGCGGCCGCTATGCGCTGTTCCGCGCCGGCAAGGAGAAGAAGGACTGGCTGATCCACCGCATCGACCCGCCGACGGAGGAGCGCGACCCGTTCCCCGAGCGGGTGGTGCCGATGCTGGCCAAGCCGGCGCCGCTGCCGGCCAAGGACGAGGGCTGGGCGGCCGAGGTGAAGTGGGACGGCGTGCGGGCGATCGCCTACTGTCGCCCGGGCAGGATCGAGCTGCAGACCCGCAACCTCAACGTCGTCACCGCGCAGTATCCGGAGGTGCGGCGGCTGAGCCGCCAGCTCGGTGCCCGCGACGCGGTCCTCGACGGCGAGCTGGTCGCTTTCGACGAGGACGGCCGTCCCAGCTTCGAGCGCCTGCAGCAGCGCATCCACCAGACCGACGCCAACGTGGTGCGACGGCGGATGAAATCCCACCCGGTCACCTACGTCCTCTTCGACCTCCTCTACCTCGACGGCGAGGACCTGCTCGGCGAGCCGTACACGCGGCGGCGCCAGCTGCTCGAGGAGCTCGGGCTGGAGGGGGAGAGCTGGCAGACCCCCGGCTACTCGGTCGGCCACGCCAAGCAGCTGCTGGCGGCAAGCGCCGAGCAGCGGCTGGAGGGGATCGTCCTGAAGCGGCTCGACAGCCGCTACGCGCCCGGCAAGCGCAGCGGCTCCTGGCTGAAGGTGAAGACGGTCGGCCGCCAGGAGCTCGCGATCGGCGGCTGGGTGCCGGGCGAAGGGCGCCGCCGCAACCGGATCGGGGCGCTCCTGCTCGGCGCCTTCGACGCGGCCGGTCAGCTCCAGTACGCGGGCAAAGTCGGCACCGGGTTCAGCGAGCGCGACCTCGACGAGCTGCTGAAGCGGCTGCGGCCGCTGGCCCGCGACACGAACCCCTTCGCCGGCCGCCGCGGCCCCCGCGACGCCAACCACGTCGAGCCGCAGCTGGTCGCCGAGATCGAGTTCCGCGAGATGACCGCCGAGGGGATGGTCCGCCACGGCTCCTTCAAGGGCCTGCGCGAGGACAAGGCGGCGGAAGAGGTGCGGATCGAGCTGCCCGAGGCGGCGCCGGCGAGCGCCCCTGGCGACGGGAACGGGGCGGCCGAGTGGTACGCCCAGATCGGCGAGGCGTTGCTGCCGCACCTGCGCGGGCGGCGGCTCGAGGTGCCGGGGGGCGACGCCGTCGTCGTCGAGGACCTGGAGGCGCTGCTCGGCGCGGTGGGCGCCGGTGCCACCGAGCTGCGCGTGTCGCTCTCCTTCGCCGCCGAGCCGGAGCGCCCGACCGCGGTCGTCCTCGAGCTCCTCGCCGGCGCTCCCGCCGGTCCCCTCGACTGCGCCCAGGCGGCGCTCTGGATCCGCGGCATGCTCGACCGGCTCGGCCTGCGCAGCTACGCCAAGACCTCCGGGCCGAAGGGGATCCAGGTCCACCTGCCGCTCAACACCGAGGTCACCTACGAGCTGACGAAGCCGTTCGCGCGGGCGGTCGCCGAGACCCTGGAGGCGAAGTTCGGCGAGCGGATCGTGGCGCGGCGGTCGGCGAAGCGGGCCGGCAGGGTCCTCGTCGACTGGAGCCCCAACGACCGCGGCAAGACGGTGACCTGCGCCTACTCCCTGCCGGCCAAGGGACGAGCCGTCTCGACGCCCCTCGAGTGGGCCGAGCTGGAGGCGGCGTTGGAAGCCGGCGACGCCGACCGGCTCGCCTTCGACCGAGCCGAGGTCCTACGGCGGCTCGAGCAGCGCGGCGACCTCTTCGCGCCGCTGCTCAGCGAGAAGCAGGCGCTGCCGGGCTAGCGGCCAGGCGGCGGGTGAAGTGACGGCGCTGGGTCTCCAGGGCCCGCTCGATCAAGCGCTCCCGACGAATCCGGGCGGCGCGCGCCGGGTCGCTGGGGTTGAGGCTGCCACGGCCGGAGATGGAGACGGTTCTCATTGCATCTCACGCTACCCGGCCCACCTAAAGGCAAACCCTGTGTGGTCGTTCGACCTCGCCGCGGCTGTTGTAAGGTCGGCGCCGGTGCAGGGACCCCGCTCCAACGTCGCTCGCATCGCTTCGGTCGGCGCGCTCGCGCTCGCCATCTTCGGCCTCTGGCTGGCGCTCGGCAGCGGCACCGCGACCGGGATCGGCTTCTTCTACACGGTGCCGGTCGGCCTCGCCACCTGGTGGTGGGGACGCCGCGCCGGCGCCGCCGCGGTGCTCGCCTGCCTCGGCCTCTTCGCCCTCGGCGCCGCGATCGACCCGGTCCCGCACTTCGCCGCGGCGCTGGTCCTGCGCGCCGTGGCGATGGTCGGCGTCGCGGTCCTGGCCGCCCTCGCCCACGAGCGGCTGACGGTGCTCGAGCACTCGGCCGAGGAGCTGGAGGCGATCCGGGCGGCGCTGACCCCGTCCTCGCTGCCGGACCTGCACGGAGTCGACGCGGCCGCCGCTTTCGTCCCCTCTGAGTTGGGGGTGTCCGGCGACTTCTACCTGCTCACCAACGGCCCCGACGGCTCGACCGTGGCGATCGTCGGCGACGTCACCGGCCATGGGCCGGCGGCGGCGCGGCTGGCGACCTTCGTCCGCGCCCGCTTCGCCGCCTTCGCCGCCAGCACCGCCGACCCGGCCGAGCTGTTGATGCTGGCCAACGGGGCGCTCGCCGACCGGCCCGGGCATCCCGACGAGCTGGTCAGCGCCGCCTGCCTGCGCTTTCGCCCCGACCGGTCCCACGTCTCCTGGGCGCTGGCCGGCCACCCGCCGCCTCTGCACCTGCCCGGGCTCGCCGAGCTGGAAGGGGTGGGGGAGACGCTGCTGCTCGGCGCCGTCCCCGACCTCAGCTTCGTCAACGGCGACACCGACCTGGCCAGGGACGAGGGCGTCCTCATCTACACCGATGGAGCCACCGACGTTCGCCGCGGCCGCGACCGGCTCGGCCTGGACGGGCTCCTCGGCCTGCTGGGGCCGTTGGCGAAGCTGCCCGCGGCCGAGCTGGCGAGCCGTGCCGAGCGGGCCGTCCTCGATTGGGCCGACGGGCCGATCCGGGACGACCTCTGCATGCTGGTGCTGAAGCCCGAGTAGCGCTCAGGAGGTGAGGTGGGCGCTTTCGTCGGGGGTTGGCTCTTCCTCGACGATGTCCTCCGCCCGCTGTGTCGCTTCGAAATCCTCCGGCACGGTAAAGGCCTTGAAGGCCAGCGGAGTCGCGACCTTGTCACGGATCTGACAGCGGGGACAGTTCTGCAGGGCCGCCGCGTGCATGGCGCTGTAGCCGCTTCCACACCGCTCGCAATGGAACATCTCTCCCTCCCAAGGGCGATTCGCGCTTCGACAACAAGTACAGGAAGTCGCTACCCCGCTTGACATCGAGTCCAAACATCTTGTTAGGTGGACCGGGTATGACGTAAAAGTGACCGACGTCTGGCCCCAATCTCTCACCCGGCGATGCACGGCTTCTGCCACGAGGCTCTGATCTACGAAGGCGAGGACGAGTTCCTCGCCGCCACCGTGTCGTTCTTGCGGGCGGGGCTGGCCGAGGACGCCGCGCTGCTCGTCGCGATCGGGCCGGAGCACACGGCGCTGCTCGAAGCTGAGCTCGGCGCCGATGCGGAGACGATCGGCTTCGTCGACATGCGGGCCCTCGGGCGCAACCCGGCGCGGCTGATCCCCTTCTGGCGCGAGTTCATCGACGCCCAGGGCGAGAGGCCGGGGCGGGGGGTCGGGGAACCGGTCTGGCCCGGCCGCACCCCCGCCGAGATCGACGAGTGCGAGCGGCACGAGTCCCTGGTCAACGTCGCCTTCGGCGGCGAGCGCGAATGGTCGCTGCTCTGCCCCTACGACGGCGCCGCGCTGACCGACGAGGTGCTGACCCGCGTCGCCGCCTCCCACTCCCACCTCCACCACGGCGGCGACCGTCGGTCCAGCGGCGGCTTCCTCGCCGAGCCCGACTGGTTCGCCGGGGCGCTCTCGGACCGCCCGCCCGTCGTCGCCAGCTTCAGGTTCGGCGGCGCCGACCTGCACAAGGTGAGGAGCTGGGTCGGGCATGCCGCCTGCGACGCCGGCATGCCGACCGGGGAAGCGGCCGACCTGGTCGCCGGCGCCAGCGAGGTGGCGGCCAACAGCATCGCCTACGGCGGTGGCGGTGGCGTGCTGCACATCTGGCGCGACCCGGCCGGGATCGTGGTCGAGATCGGCGACAGCGGGCGGATCGAGCAGCCGCTGGCCGGGCGGGTGCGGCCGGCGCCGTCGCAGCAGCGCGGCCGCGGGCTCTGGCTCGCCAACCAGCTCTGCGACCTGGTCCAGATCCGCTCCGGCGCGGCCGGCACCACGGTGCGCCTGCGGGCGAACCTGGCCTGACCGAGCAGGGCGCTCAGCTCGGCGCCGCGCTCCCGTAGATCGCCCGCAGCCAGATCTCGACGAGGACGTCGAGGACGCGGTCCTCGGGCAGCGCTGGCGCCTCGTCGGCGAAGCTGGCGTACTGGGCGCGCTCGTTCATCTGCACCAGGGCGATCGCCAGGTCGCGGGCGGGCTGCCCGGGCGGGGCGGCGCCGCGGGCCCGCTCGGCCTCGACGATCGCGGTGACGTCGTCGACCCAGCCCTCCATCACCTGCGACCAGAGCTGCCGCGCCTCGGGGTTGGTGGCGCGCAGCTCGGCCCCGGCCAGGGTCAGCGAGCGGTGGGCGCGGAAGGCCTCGTAGAAGGCTTCGATCCCCTCGCGCCAACCGGCCCGGGGGTCTTCGGCCAGCTTCGCCACCGCCGCCTCGCGACCGCCCTTCGCCTCCTCGACGAGGCGGTCGATCAGGGTCAGCACCACCGCGTCCTTGGAGGGGAAGTAGAAGTAGAAGGTCGGCCGGGAGATGCCGGCGCCGCGGGCCAGGTCGTCGACCGAGATCTCGCTCAGCGGCCGCTCCTCGACCAGCTTCTCGGCGGTTGCGAGGATCGCCCGCTCGCGATCGTCGCCGCTGGCGCGCGGGGCGCGGCGGCCGCGCTGGCTCGCTTCGCTGCGGGTGGCGGATGGGCTCGGCACCGTTCCACCGTACACCGCGTCGAGGCTCTCGACAAGAAGTTGACACTCTCGACACTGTGTTGATAAGTTGGCGGCGATGGCCGAGCGAGTCCTGATCACCGGCGCTGCCAGCGGCATCGGCGCCGCCACCGCGGCGGAGCTGCGCCGGCGCGGCGCCGAGGTGGTCGGCCTCGACCTCAACGCCGGCGAGGGCGTCGGTCCCTGCGACGTCACCGACCAGGCCTCGGTCGACGCCGCCGTCGCCGGGGCGGTGGAGCGGCTCGGCGGCCTCGACGCGCTCGTCAACTGCGCCGGGATCGGCATCCCCCAGAGTGCCGCCCAGCGTCCCGACGAGAACGCCGCCCGCGTCCTCGACGTCAACCTGCTCGGCACCTGGCGGGTCACCGCCGCGGCCCTGCCGGCCCTGTGCGAGTCGCGCGGCCGCGTCGTCAACATCTCCTCCGGGCTCGCCCACCTCGCCGTCCCCTTCGCGGCCGCCTACGGCGCCAGCAAGCGCGGCGTCGTCGGCTACTCCGACCAGCTGCGCGCCGAGGTCGGCGACGCGGTGACGGTGACGACGATCTATCCCGGCTACGTCCGCACCCCGATCCACGACGCCGGCAAGGAGCTGGGCGTCGAACTCGAGGGCATGGTGCCGCCGGAGCCGGTCAGCGCCGTGGTGGCGACGATCGTCCGCGCCCTCTACGGCAAGCCGGCCCGCGACCTGGCGACCACCCGCCGCGGCACGGTCAGCTACGCGGTGCTGCGCTTCCTGCCCAAGTCCCTGGTCGAGGGTGCGGTGCGGCGCCAGGTCGAGAAGGCTGCCCGCCGCGGCCGCTTCGGCGAGAGCCCGATGACTGCCGAGCTGCTGGCCAGGGTGGGCCGGTGAGCGTCGCCACCGAGAACGCGGTCCAGCACGTCGACGTGCTGATCGTCGGCGCCGGCCTCTCCGGCGTCGGCGCCGCCTGCCACCTGCGGAAGCAGCTGCCCGGCAAGAGCTACGCGATCCTCGAGGCGCGCGACGCGATCGGCGGCACCTGGGACCTCTTCCGCTACCCCGGCATCCGCTCCGACTCCGACATGTTCACGCTCGGCTACTCCTTCCGGCCCTGGGAGGACAGCAAGGCGATCGCCGACGGGCCCTCGATCCTTCGCTACGTCCGCGACACCGCCCGCGAGTACGGGGTCGAGGAGAAGATCCGCTTCGGTCACAAGGTTGTGGGGGCGGACTGGTCGAGCGAGGAGGCGCGCTGGACCGTCACCGCCGAGCGCACCGACACCGGCGAGAGCGTCCAGCTCACCGCCGGGTTCCTCTACGGCTGCACCGGCTACTACCGCTACGACCAGGGCTACACCCCCGAGTTCCCCGGCATCGACGACTTCGGCGGCCAGACGATCCACCCCCAGCACTGGCCCGAGGGCCTCGACTACGCCGGCAAGCGGGTGGTCGTGATCGGCAGCGGCGCCACCGCCGTCACCCTCGTCCCCTCGATGGCCGACGCGGCCGCCAAGGTGACGATGCTGCAGCGCTCGCCGACCTACATCGCCACCCTGCCGGCCACCGACCGGCTCGCCACCGCCCTGCGCCGCTTCCTCCCCGAGCGCGCCGTCTACGCGGCGGTGCGCTGGAAGAACGTCGGCCGGATGATGCTCAGCTACCAGCTCTCCCGCCGCGCTCCGAAGCTGATGCGGCGGCTGCTCCGCAAAGGCGTCGAGATGCAGCTGCCCGACGGCTACGACGTCGGCACCCACTTCGAACCGCGTTACGACCCCTGGGACGAGCGCCTCTGCCTGGTCCCCGACGGCGACCTCTTCCGGTCCCTGCGCCAGGGCAAGGCGGAGATCGTCACCGACCGGATCGAGACCTTCACCGCGGACGGGATCCGCCTGCGGTCCGGCCGCGAGCTCGAGGCCGACGTCGTCGTCACCGCCACCGGCCTCAACCTGCTGCTGGTCGGCGGGATCGAGGCGACGCTCGACGGCGAGCCCGTCGACATGTCCCAGGCGGTCGGCTACAAGGGAATGATGTTCGGCGGCATCCCCAACATGGCGATCGCGCTCGGCTACACCAACGCCTCCTGGACGCTGAAGTGCGACCTCGTCGCCGAGTACATCTGCCGGCTGCTGGCCCACATGGACGCCCACGGCTACCGTGTCGCCACCCCGCGCGCGCCCGACCCCTCGCAGCCCACCGATCCCTTCATCGACCTCAAGTCCGGCTACGTGCTGCGCTCGATCGACCAGCTCCCCAAACAGGGCGCCGCCCACCCCTGGCGCCTGCACCAGAACTACCCGAAGGACATCCGCCTGCTCAAGCACGGCCCGGTCGACGACCAGATGGACTTCGCCGGCGCCCCGGTGTCAGTACCCGCCAAGGAGACTGTCCCCGCCGCGTAGCCCGCAAACGTGGCCGGGATGGGCGAAAGACATCTGAATATTTAAATATTTCTCTGAATTCGGGAGACTGCTCGTTGATCCGAAAGCGACGACAACGACAAGGAGTCTCCGATGCCTTGCAATCTCAAGCTGCTCTCCCTTCTCGCCGTAGCGGCACTGGCTGTCAGCGCGGTGGCGACGTCAGGGGCCTCGGCTGCGTCGACGTTCACATCCGACATCGAAGAAACCGAGTTGACAGCGACACCCTTCGTGCCGTTGAAACACACGCACCACGTCTTCGATTGGGCGGGCTTCTTCACTACATGCAACGCGATCGGTATCGACGCAACACTGATCGGGTCTGAATCCGCCAGTATCACAATCAGGCCAACGTATTCAGGCTGCTTCTTCCTCGGACAGACCGCGACAATCGAACGCAATAGCTGTGACTACGTGCTGACAGCTGACGGTACGCTTCACATCGGGACCGATACGGGCGCCGGGACGGGGAAAACCTGTGCCGAAGACCCGATGACATTCGCGGTGCACGCGCCTCCGTGCACAATACAAATCGGTCCGCAGTCGATCTCGAACGCCGCTTCCTACAAAACCATCTCACCGAGCGGTTCCATCACCGAACTTTCAGTGGAAATGCATGCCAAAGGCTTCCACTACAACGCCGTAGGACCAGGTTGTACGGTGACCGGTACATACGCCGATGGCAACTACACAACAGGCTCCACAATCATTACAGGCGAGGAACCCGGTACGAACAAAATGGTGAACCTTGCCTGGGATGCGTGACGCGGTAACGATCCTCGCCCTCCTGCTCGCCGCGCTTACCTCGGTGCCGTCAGTTGGCGCCGAGGTAGACCGGCAGCCGCGCTTCGAAGGTCGCGTCGCGCCGATTGATCCCGCCCTGCGGGCGCGGATGACCGGGGTGTCGTGGCATCCCGGCTGTCCGGTTGGGTTCGCGCGGCTGCGGCTGCTCACGGTCAGCCACTGGGGGTTCGACGGGGAGGTGCGGCGGGGGCGGTTGGTGGTCAACCGGGACCAGGCGGGGGCGATGTTGGGGGCGATGCGGGAGCTGTTCGAGCTGGGCTACCCGATCCGGCGCATGCGCCTGGTCGATGCCTATGGCGGCGACGACCACCGCAGCATGGACGCCGACAACACCTCCGCCTTCAACTGTCGGTTCGTCGCCGGCAGCAGCCGCTGGTCCGAGCACGCCTACGGGCGGGCGCTCGACCTCAACCCGCGCGAGAACCCCTACGTAACCGCCTCCGGCTACGTATCGCCGCCCGCGGGCGCGCCCTTCGCCGACCGCAGCCAGCGCGCCAAGGGGCTGATCCACCGCGGCGGGCCGGTCGTCGTGGCCTTCGCCGCCGCGGGCTGGGAGTGGGGCGGCAACTGGCCCTGGCCGCGGGATTACCAGCACTTTTCGTCCACCGGCCACTGAGCGGGGCTATGGTGAACGCAACGTCGTTCGGATCGGGAGCGTGAGCATGAAGAGGGTCACCGGGGTTCTGTCGTCCGCCGTGGTCACCGCCCTGCTGCTCGCCGGCACGGTCGTCGCGCCGAGCTCGGCCGAGCCGGTCGGGGCGGCGTCCGCCTGCACGCCGGCCACCAACATCGAGGCGATCGTCGACGACTCCGGCTCGATGAGCGCCTCCGACTCGAACAAGCTGCGGGTCCAGGCGCTCAGCCTGCTGATCGGCACGCTGGCGCCGAAGACGACGCTCGGCACCGTCGAGTTCGGCTCCGCGTTCCTCGGCGGGGTGGCGGCGGAAACGATCTTCCTGCCCGAGGCCGTCGGCCCCAACGCGACGGCGATGCGCTCGGCGCTCAAACAGAAGATCCAGGCCGACAACGGCGCCACCGACTACAACGCCGCCTTCGCCAAGTCCGACGCCGACAACCCCAACGCCAACGCCCGCATCTTCCTCACCGACGGCGGCCACAACGAAGGCGACTACAGCGAAGCCCACCTCCCCCACAACGTGCCGACCTACGTGGTCGGGTTCGGCACCGGCCTGACCGCGCCCGAAGACCAGGGCCGGCTGGAAAAGATCGCCAACGACAGCGGCGGCAAGTACTTCCTGCTCTCCGACGCCAGCCAGCTGCAGTCGGTGATGAACAGCATCGGCGCTGCCCTCACCTGCCAGACGCCCCCGCGCCAGTTCACCGACCAGCTGGCCCAGGGCCAGAGCAAGCCGCACGGCGTCGCCGTCGGCGCCAGCACCAAATCGCTGCAGATCGCGCTGACCTGGGCCAACCCGCTCGACACCTTCGCGATCGCCGGCGTGAAGCTGGTCTCGGGCAGGAAATTGCTGGCGGTCGCGGCCCGTCCCGGCACCAAGCGCAAGCCGGCGAAGCTGAAGATCGTCCGCGAAGCCAGCCCCACCTTCGTCGTCCTCAAGGTCTCGAATCTGCGCAAGGGCCGCCTCGTCTTCAACGTCAAAGCGACGAAAGTCGGCTCCGGCGAACCGAAGGCGACCCTGACCACCCAGGTCGGCCAGATCTCCCGCAAGTAGGTCAGGCAGGCCGACCACGTCGACCCGCGCTTGCGGGATTCGATCCCTTCCAGCCGGGTACCTGTGGCGGCGGCAGGACATTGGGAGAGGAGAAGGAGGAGCCAATGGATACGAGAGCTGACAGAGGTTCCGGCATCGGCATCTCGCTCGGCGGCATCATCGTCATCGTCGGCATCGTGCTGATGTTCGTCTGGAGCTTCTGGCCCGGCCTGATCGTCGCCCTGATCGGACTGATCGCCTTCGGTGGCTTCGCGCGAGGGAAGTGGTACTGAGCTTCCCTGGCGCGCCGGTGATACCTGTTAAGGTATCGCGGCGATGGAGGAATTCAGCAGCCTCGTCCGCGAGTTGAGGTTGGGCGCCGGTCTCTCGCAACGCGCCTTGGCGCGGCGGGCCGGCACCTCCCAGCCCGCCATCGCCCGTTACGAGGGCGGGCTGGCGGTCCCCTCGTGGGAGACGTTGCAGCGGCTGGCCAGGGCGTGCGGGCGGCACCTGCGGGTCGACGTCGGGGCGGTGCCCGATCCCGCCGACCTCGAGTTGGCCGAGCGACAGCTCGAGTTGACCCCGTTGGAGCGACTGCGGGCCCTGCCGCGGTACGCGCGTCTGCGCGCCCTCGCCGACGGCGGCGAGCGGTGATCGAGCTCAACCCCGAGCGGCTGCTGCGAGCCTTGGTCGAACAGGGGGTCGAATTCTGCGTGATCGGCGCCCTCGCCGCCTGGCTGCAGGGCAGCCCCGCGGTGACGCTCGACATCGACGTGATGCCGCGGCGGGACCTCGACAACGCCGACCGTTTGGCCGCCGCGCTCAACTCGGTCGGCGTGCGGCGCAGCGGCGAGGGCGAGCGGGCCGAACTGGAGGGGTCCGACTTCGTCGGCTGGGAAACGCAGCGCTTCGAGACCGAGGCCGGTCCGCTCGACGTCGTCCCCCACGCCGCTGGGATCGGCGGCTTCGAGGATGTCGCCACCATCGAGCTGCTCCTCGGCGACCTCTCGGTGCGAGTGCTGACGATCGACGAGGTGATCGCCTCCAAGGAGAAGCTGGCCAGACCGAAGGACACCGCCGCCCTTCCCGCTCTCTACGCGACGCGCGAGGCCTTGCGCCGGCGCCGCAGGGAGGCCTAGGGTCGTGGGGTGCGCCTCGTCTCCCTGCTGATTGCCTGCGGCCTGCTGCTCGGCTGCGCGACCGCCGCCGCCGCGGCGCCGGGTGGCGGTTCCGGGCCGCGGGTCGCCGTCGTCGACTGCGTCACCGGCAACGACCAGGTCGCCGCGCGGCAGGGCTGCTCGATGGCGCCCGGTGCCGGGCACGAAGGCTCGCAGTCCTCGGGTCTCGACGGGGTGGTGGGGCTGACCGCGGCGGCGGGCTCGCTGTACGCGGTCGGCAACGCCAACAGCTCGGTTGCCCAACTCGCGACCGGGCGCCGCTCGCTCTCCTTCGCCGCCTGCTTCACCGGCGACAGCTTCGTCGACGACTGCGCCCAGATCCCCGGCGCGACCTCGAACGCTCCCGACGCGCCGATCTCGGGGCCGACCGCGTCGGCGCTCAGCCCCGACGGCCGCTCTCTATATGTAGTCAGCGGCGACTTCCACGCCTCGGTGGTCGCCCGCTTCGCCCGCGACCCACTCAGCGGCGCGCTCACCTACCTCGACTGCCTGACCGGCGACGAAGCGGCCGGGCCGGCCGGGCCCGGCGCCTGCGCCCTGATCCCGACCGCGACCCGCTTCGGCTTCGGCTCCGGCCTCTACGAACCGAGCGGCATCGCCGTCGCCGCCGACGGCCGCCGCGTCTACGTCACCGCGGCCGGCGACGGCGGCCTCGTCGCCTTCGACCGCGACCCGGCCAGCGGCGTGCTCAGCTTCGCCAGCTGCGTCAGCAGCAACTCCAGGGCGCGCGGCTGCACCCGGGTCTCGAGGGGGGAGGGCCGGACGGTCTTCGAAGGGCTGCGCTCGCCGCTGATCTCGGCCGACGGCAAGTACCTGTACGCGGTCGCGGGCCGGGCCGATACCGCCGCCGCCTTCGCCCTGCTCGGCAGCGAAGCGCCGCGGTTCGTCAACTGCGTCACCCCGCGCGAGGACGGCGCACTCTGCCGGCGCGGGAAAGAGCCGCGCGGCCCGGTGGCGGCCCTGCTCAACCCGACCGGCATCGCCGCCAGCCCGGACTGGCGCTTCCTCTACGTCAGCACGGCCTGGGGGCGGATCGTCAGCCTCAAGCGCAACCCGGGCAGCGGGGAGATCAAAGCCGACCGCTGCGTCAGCAGCGAGCGCGCCGACCGCGGTCGCTGCACGCTGCTGCCGGCGACGCCGCAGCGCAGCAAGGGGACCCACCACGCCTCGCTGCTGACCGGCACCCGCACCCCGCTCATCGCCAGCCGCACGACGGTGCTCGCCCCGGTCCGGACGATCGACGGCATCGTCAGGTTCCGCCGCGATCCCAACACCGGCGCCCTCGCCTACCGCGGCTGCGCCAGCGCCCAGCTGATCCTCAGCGGCGCTCGCGGCCCCTGCGCGCGCCTGCCCGGCGCCACCCGCAAGGGGGTCGACAGCGGCTTCTACAAGCTGACCGCGCTGCTGCCGGCGCCGGAGGGCCTCGTCTACGCCGCCGCCTCCGGCGACGCTACGGTCTCGCTGCTGCGCCCCTAACTATGTCCGAGCCGACCCGACCGCCGACCGTGAGCCAGGAGGGCGAGCTGCTCGTCCTCGACCTCGGCGACGGCGAGAACCGCCTCAACGCCACCTGGATGGACGCGGTCGAGTCGGCGATCGAGACCGCCGAAGGGACCGAGGCGCCGCGGGCGCTGGTCACCGTCGCTTCCGGCAAGTTCTGGTCGACCGGGCTCGACCTCGACTGGATGGGCGCCAACCCGGAGCAGGTCGAGGGCTTCATGGACCGCGTGCACGGGATCTTCGCCCGCTTCCTCGCCGCCGGCGTGCCCACCGTCGCCGCCGTCCAGGGCCACGCCTTCGCCGCCGGGGCGATGTTCGCGCTCGCCCACGACCAGATCGTGATGCGCGAGGACCGCGGCTACTTCTGCGTGCCCGAGGTCGACATCCTTCTTCCCTTCACTCCCGGGATGACGGCGCTGCTGAAGGCGCGACTCTCGCCGGCCGTCGCCCACGAGGCGATGACCACCGGCCACCGCTACGGCGGGGCCGAGGCGGCGGCGAAGCAGATCGTCGCCGAGGCGGTCGCGGAGGAGCGGGTGGGGGAGGCAGCCCGCGAGCGCGCCCAGGCGCGCGCCGCCACCGACCCGGGGACGCTGGCCGCGATCAAGGAGCGGATGTACGCGGAGGCGCTGGCGACCCTGCGCGGGCCGCAACGGCACTGAAGCTCTTCCTCGTGCGCTTGCCAGGCGCCGGTCACCGATCTAGGATCGTCTCAGTTCCTCTTTGAGTCCACCCGCGTTCTCGGCCGGATCGGATGGAGACATGCTGGTGAAGGTCAGTGCGCTCGTAGGAGCCGTCCTAGTGACGATGATGGCGTCCGCGGCTTCGCCGGCGTCGGCGGCGAACTTCAACCCGGCGCCCGGCGCCTACACGGCTGACACCGGTGCGCTGACGCTGACCGGTCCCGGCACGAGCATCGCCGGCGCCGACGTCAACGGCGTCGCCGTGTTCAGCTTCGACGACGTGAACATTCCCAGCGGCGTGACGATCCAAGCCCAGGGCTCGCGGCCGCTGAAGATCGTCGCCAGCGGCAACATGACCATGGCGGGCGTGATCGAAGCGAATGGCGCCAGCGTCACCGCAGACGGCGTCGCAACCGCGAGCCCCGGCGGGCCCGGCGGCACTGCCGGGGGCGCCGGTGGCACGGCCGGCAGCGGGCAGGGTGGCGGCGGACTTGCCAGCAACGCGCAAAACGGAGGTGGTGGAGGCGGCTTCGGCGGTGCCGGTGCTCGTGGGGCTGTCTACTCCGCCACCGGCTCGGGCGGACTGGGTGGTCCCGCTTACGGCGATCTCGATGCCCTGTTCCAGGGCGGGAGCGGTGGTGCCGGCTCCGGCCAGGGCGGCCTTCCGACGGCCGGCGGCGGCGGTGGCGGTGCGGTCGCGCTCCACGCCTCGGCACTGACGATCTCAGGCGTGATCCTTGCCTCTGGCGGCAGTGGCGCCTGCAGCAGTGGCGGTGGCTCCGGCGGCGGCTCCGGCGGCGCCATCGTCCTGCACGCGGACACCCTCGAGTCCACCGGCGTGCTGTTCGCCACCGGTGGCAGCGGCGGCCTGGGTGGCATCTACGCCGACGGTGGCGGTGGTGGAGGAGGCCGCGTCGCCTACCAGTTCAAGACGCTCGTCTCCAGCGGCACCCCGATCGTCAGCGGTGGCACCTCGGGGACCAGGACCACCAGCGGCTGCAGCGGACACGGCGGCGTCAGCCCGGACCCGACCGGCGCCGCGGGCAGCGTCACCAAATCGAAAGCGGCGAGCGCCAACACCGGGCCGGCGACCGCCGTCTCGACGACGAGCGCGACGCTGAACGGCACGATCAACCCGAACCTCAACCCGACGAGCTACCGATTCGAGTTCGGCAACACGGGCGCCTACGGCTCGTTCGCGCCCGCCGGGCCGGCGCCCGTCGGCTCCGACGGCGCCGATCACGTCGTCTCCCAGACGCTGACCGGCCTGACGCCGAACACGACCTACCATTACCGCGTCGTCGCCACCGACGCCCTCGGCTTCACCACCGTCGGTTCCGACGTCGGCTTTACCACCACCGCGGCGGCGACGCCCACCCCGCCGCCAGCGCCCGTGAAATCGGTGCCGCAGACGAGGATCTCGAAAGCGAAGATCGACGCGCAGAAAGGCACGGCGACGTTCACGTTCAAAGCGGTCGGCACGGCGACCGGGTTCCAGTGCGCGCTGACCAAGAAACAGCAGGGCAAAAAAGCGAAAAAACCGAAATTCAGGAAATGCCGGTCGCCGAAGTCCTACACGAACCTGAAGGAAGGCAAATACAGCTTCGGGGTCAGGGCCGTGGGGACCGGTGGCGCCGATTCGACGCCCGCCAAGCGGACGTTCACGATCGAATAGCGGGGCCCCCTCGATAGCGTCCCCGGCCGCCCGGTCGATCACGTCCGGGCGGCCGGGGAGGATTGCGCGGTGAAGATGCACGCGCGCGGCCTTACCCGGCGATGGCCGGCGCTCGTCCTCGTTGCCCTGGTGGCGCTGCTGTCGGTGGAGGCCGCGGCCCTCGGTGCGCAGCCGCCTAAAGGAAACGCGCCCTCCGGTTCGCCGGCCGAAAACGGCATGGCGGGAGCGGCCCGGCCCGGCAGCCTCGTGCAGCTCAGCAAAGGGCGCGGCTGCATCGTCGAGCGCTCGGCACCCGTGACTGGTTGCGAGAAAGCGCGAGCGCTGAAAGGCGCCGGGCCCTTCATGGGCTCGCGGGCGATCGCGGTCAGCCCCGACGACCGCCACGTCTACGTCGCCTCCTCGCGCAGCAACGCGATCGCGATCTTCCGGCGCCTGCCCGGCAACGGGGCGCTGCGCCAGGCGCCCGGGGCGGGTGGCTGCATCGCCAGCAAAGGCGCCGAAGAGTGCGCCACGGCGGTCGGGCTGAACGGCGTCAACTCGGTGGCGATCAGCGCCGACGGCCGCAACCTCTACGCGACGGCGCGCGGCAGCGACGCCGTCACCGCCTTCCGCCGCAACCCCAACACCGGCGCCCTGCAGCAGCTTCCCGGGCCGGCCGGCTGCTGGTCTGGCCTGCCGCAGCCGGGCTGCGGGCAGGCGCGCGGGGTCGTCGGCCCCGACGTCGTCGTCGCCAGCGGCGACGGCAAGAACGTCTACGTCGGCTCCTTCTTCGGCAACGCCGTCGCCGCCTTTGCCCGCGAAGCGCCGCTCGGCGGCCTCTCTCAGCTGGCCGGCAGCGCCGGCTGCGTCGCCGCCTCGATCGCCGGCTGCGCGACCGCGATCGGGCTCGGCGCTCCCGAGGGGATGGCGATCAGCTCCAACGGCGGCAGCCTCTACGTCGCCAACGCCATCGCCAACACGCTCCTCACCTTCTCCCGCGACCGCGACACCGGCGTGCTCGCCCAGGCCACCGACGGCAGCGGCTGCCTCTCCGCCACCGTGCTCAGCGGCTGCACCACCGCGGTGCAACTGGAAGGCGCCAACGCGATCGCGATCGCCAGCGGTCGTGACGTCTACGCCACCTCGCTGCTCAGCGACAGCGTCACCGCCTTCTCGCGCAACCGCCAGAGCGGCCTGCTGACCCAGCTGCCGGGGACCTCGGCCTGCCTGGTCTACCTGCGCGCGGTCGGCTGCTCGTTCGGCCGGGCCCTGAGCGCGCCGGAGGGAATCGCCGTCTCCTCGGACCGGCGCAACGTCTACGTCGCCTCCTTCGCCAGCGGCGCCATCGACGTCCTCGACCGCAGCCGCAAAACCGGCGCCGTCGTGCAGCGGCCGGGCGCGGCCGGCTGCCACGCGGCGGCGACCCTGCCCGGCTGCACCCCGGCGCGGGCGCTGAAAGGCGTCAGCTCGCTGGCGCTCAGCCGCGACGGCCGCAACCTCTACGCGACTTCCTTTGGCAGCAATGCGGTCGACGTCTTCAGGAGGATCAGATGAGCGAATCGGAGCAACGCGGCGGCGGGCTGACCCGCAAGGAGCTGCTCGGCTCCGGGGCGGGCGTCGCCGCGACGGCGCTGTTGGGGCAGAGCGGCGTCGAGCGGGCGCTGGCCGCCGCGGCCGGCAAAGGCGACGGCGCCGCCGGCATGAACGTGATCCTCTTCCTCACCGACCAGGAGCGGGCGATCCAGCATTTCCCGCCCAACTGGCTGCGCCAGAACCTGCCGGGGATGCGGCGCCTGCAGCGCCACGGGCTCAGCTTCGAATCCGCCTCCTGCAGCGCCTGCATGTGCTCGCCCTCGCGCTCCTCGCTGCTGACCGGCTACTTCCCGGCCCAGCACCAGGTGAAGAACACGCTCGAGGAAAGCATGCCGGCCGAACAGGGCTACGAACAGGACGAACTGCCGCTGCCCTCCGTGATGCCGAACATCGGCACGGTGATGAAGGCGGCCGGCTACAACGTCGTCTACAAGGGCAAGTGGCACTGCTCGAAGCCGGCCGAAGAAGGAAACGCGAAGCCCTCCGACCTCGAAAAGTACGGCTTCGACCGCTGGGATCCGCCCGACGCCGGCGCCAACCAGACGGTCCCCGAGGCGGGCGGCGGCGTCACCGACAACGACGGCCGCTTCGTCGACTCCAAGGGCGAAGCCGCGGCGGGGGCCGAGGGCGCGCTCGAGTACCTCAGCTCGACGGCCGCCCAGCAGCAGCCGTTCTTCATGGTGATCTCACTGGTCAACCCGCACGACGTCCTCTTCTACCCGAGCAAAACCTTCGCCGAAGCCGGCTACGACGACACCTGGCTGGAAGGCGACATGGAAGTGCCGGACACCTGGGAAGAAGACCTGGCGACGAAGCCGAGCGTGCAGCGGCAGTTCGCCCGCATCTTCAACCTCACCGGGGCGCCGAAAAACAAGGCCCAGGTCCGCAAGTACCTGAACTTCTACGGCAACCTGATGCGCTCCTCCGACAGTTACCTCGTCAACGTGCTCGACAAGCTGGAAGAGACGGGGCTGTTCGACGACACCCTGATCGTCCGCACCTCCGACCACGGCGAGATGGGGCTCAGCCACGGCGGGCTGCGGCAGAAGAACTTCAACTTCTACGAGGAGACGCTGCGGGTGCCGCTCGTCTACTCGAACCCGAAGATGTTCCCGCGCCCGCAGGAGAGCGAGGCGCTGGTCTCCCACGTCGACCTGCTGCCGACCCTGGCCAGCTTGGTCAAAGCGCCGAAATCGGCCCGCGCCGAATGGCAGGGGGTGGACTACTCCAAGGTCGTCCTCAACCCACGCACCGCCGCCGACCCCCAGGACTACACCGTCTTCACCTACGACGACACGATGTCCGGGCAGCCCAAAGGGCCGTACCCGAAACCGCCGAACCACATCGTCAGCATCCGCGAAAAACGCTGGAAGCTGGCGCGGTACTACGACGCTGCCGGGAAAGTCCCGACCCAGTGGGAGATGTACGACCTGAAAACGGACCCGCTCGAGGAAACCAACCTCGCCCACAAAGGCTACGAACGGACCGAGTTCCAGGAGAAGCAGTTCCAGCGCCTCAAGAAGAAGCTGGCGGCGGTGGAAGAACAGCGCCTGCAGCCGCTCGCAGCTGCGGCCTGAGCTCAGTAGGGACGGCGGAAGTTCGTCGCGTCGAGCAGCTGGCGCCGGCCCTGTTCGACGAGGATTCCCCGCGCCTCTCTGAGCAGCGCCATGCGCTCGCCGGGGCGCTCCCGTAGAGCTTCGCCGAGCAGGGGAAAGCCGAAGCTGGGCCCGAACACCTTGGCCGGCGAGAGCTCGTGGCCGAGCACGCGGAGGAAGTCGTCGACGAGGTCGGGTTCCTTGGCGAAGCGAACCTGAGCCGCGGCCGAGAGCAGGGGCCTGGTCGCGCTCGCCCCGATTTCCCGGGCGAACCAGTACATCTCCCAGGCGTCGCGGTCGCGCCACTTCCACCACTCGCGGAGCGGCGCGTCGCGATCGGCGCCGCTCGCCAGCGCCCGCTCGATCGCCGGCGCCATCGTCTCGGCCTGGCGCAGCGCGTCGGAGATCCCCTGGCCCGGCGTCGGGTCCTTGAAGTGGCCGGCGTCGCCGAGCAGCGCCCAGCCGGGGCCGGCCGACTCGCGGAAGAACCCGTGCCAGCGCGACATCATCCGCACCGGCCCGACCCGGCGGCCGGTGGCGAGGGTGTCCCTCAGCTCTGGCCAGCGGTCGAGGCCCTCCGCGCAGCCGGCCTCGCGATTGGCCCGCAGCTCCTCGCGGCGGGCGATCGGGGCGACGAAGGCGGCGAGGAAGAGGCCGGCATCGGTGGCGCTGGCCAGGAAGCTGTCGCTGCCGACGCTGCCGAGCCAGATCCGCGGCGCCTCTTCTTCGATCCCCTCGAAGTAGGACCAGAGGAAGATCCGCTGCGGGGCGGTGCGGTGGTACTCGACCGCGCCGAGGAGCCGGGCGACGGTCGAACGGGCGCCGTCGGCACCGACGACCAGCGGGGCGCGCAGCTCCGCGGCCGGGGTCTCGACGCCGACCACCCGGCCGCCCGAGCGGAGCAGGCCGGTGACCGGCGTCTTCAGCCGCGCCTCTGCTCCCGCCTCTCGGGCCGCCTCGAGCAGGATCGCGTCGAGGGTGATCCGACGCACGTTGAAGGTCGGGGCGCCGGCCACCCGCGTGCAGCTGTCGAAGTCGACGCAGGCCCGATCGAAGGCGAGGAAGCCGCGGTCGACCGGCGGCGCCACCTCTTCGATCCGCTCCCGCAGGCCGAGCCGCTCGAGGACCTTGACGCCGGGGGGCAGGATGCCGTGGGTGGAGGGGGTGTCGCTGGGGAAGTCGGCGCGATCGACCAGGCAGACCCGCATCCCCGCCCGGGCCAGCAGCATCGCCAGCGGTGAGCCGGCGCAGCGGGCGCCGACGACGATCACGTCGTAGGAGTCCCCGCCAGAACGCCGTTGTAACATTGTTATATGGATACTAGCGCCACCGAACTCTCACCGCGAGAGCGACTCCTCGCGGCAGCCACCCGCGCCGTCGAGGAGTCGGGGCCCGAGGTGGTGCGGGCGCGCTCGCTGACCGCCGAGGTCGGCACTTCCACCCAGGCGATCTACACCCTCTTCGGTGGCATGCCGGGCCTCTTCGAGGCGGTCGTCGCCGCGGGCTTTGCCGCCTTCGCCCGCCACGTCGACGAGATCCCGGAGAGCGAGGACCCGGTCGCCGACTTCTTCGCCAAGGGCTGGGCCTACACCGAATGGGCGCTCGCTCACCCGCAGCTATACCGGCTGATGTTCGGGCTCACCGGCGGCGCCCTGCGGCACCACGCCGCGCTCGAGGTCTCGATGGCGGGGCAGGCCTCGAACTCGCCCGAGGCCCAGGCCGCGGTCGACGTGCTGGTCCGCTCGATGGGCCGCGTCTGCGAGTCCGGCCGGATCGACCCGGTCGACCCCGTGGTCGCCGCGGGCCAGTTCCTCAGCGCCACCCATGGCTACCTGCTGCTGGAGATCGGCGGCGTCTTCGGCACCGAAGGCGACGGCCTCAGCGTGATCCGGCCGCTGGCCGTCAACCTGATGGTGGGCCTCGGCGACGACCGCGCCGCCGCTGGCAGTTCCTTCGAGGCGATCGCCGCCGCGAAAGACACGACGGACGGCTGACGGCCTACCGCGGCGGGCTCAGCGGCGTCGGGTCGAGCATCCCGCGCTCCTCGTCGGGGCGCTCGAAGACGATGTCGGCGAGGGAGATGACGCCGCGGACCTGGCCGGCGTCGCAGACGGGCAGGTGCTGGACCTGGTGCTCGCTCATCCGCTTGGCGACCGCGGCGACGTCCTCGTCGGGGGAGCAGGTGACCGGCTGCAGGGTGGCGACGTCGCGGACGCGGACGGTGCGGGCGTCGCGCTCCTCGGCGAGGACGCGGACGACGATGTCGCGCTCGGTGAGGATCCCCGCGCAGCGGTCGCTGTCGTGGCCGAGGACGGGGATGCCGCCGACGCCGCTGTGGCGCATCAGCTGGGCCGCCTCGGTCAGGGTCATGTCGGCGCGGACGGCGCCGACGTCGTGGCTCATGCACTGCTCGACCGTGGTCATCTCCTCACCGCCTCCTCTTCTTGCTGCCGCTCCGCCTCGAGGTCGACGACGACGTGGGCGACCGGCAGGTCGAGCCGCTCGCGGGCGTTGGCGACGACGCCGCCCTCGAGCCAGCGCGACTTCCGCGGCGGGTGGGTGGAGACGATCAGCTCGTCGGCGGCGAACAGCCGCAGCGCGTCCTCGATCGCCAGGCCGGGATCGGAGTCGCCGATTTCGCCGCGCACCTTCAGGCCGAGGCCGCGGATCTCGGCCAGCGAGCCGTCGAGCCGTTCGCGCGCCCGCTCGATGCCCTCGTCGATGTCGGAGGCCCAGTGCGCGGCCCGCGAGCCGGCCAGCGCCGGCGTGATCACCAGCACCTCGCAGTCGCGGCCGCGGCAGCGGTTGGCGATCTCCTCGAGCAGGGCCCGCCCGGCGACGGTCTGGTTGGCGACCACCAGGAGCCGATGCCTGCCGTCGCCGTCCCGTTTGACCGCCACGTCGGTGCGCAGCGAGCCGCGCGATCGCCAATAGGCGGCCCCGACCCCGAGCCCGATCAGCGCCGCCGCGCAGGCGACCCCGACGACCGGCCGGGTCAGGAGGGTCAGCGCCACGACCGACGCCGCTCCCAAGCCGATCGCCACCACTAGGCGGAACACGTCCGCCTCGGAGCGAAGCGGATTGTGCATGTAACAGTTGTAGCACTCTCCGACTTGACAGGCGACCCCTTTCCAAGAAAAGCTGAGCGATCAGCAAATATTTGGCAAAGGAGTCGAGATGAAGCTCGGTTACATCCGCAAGGCGCTTGTCGCCCTGGCCGCCTGCGCCGCGCTGGGGGCCCTCGCCGCGCCTGCCGCGACGGCGACATCGGTCCCGGAAGTCGGCTACGAACGGTTCACAGGCTGCCCGCACCCCGGCGAAATGGTGACCATCAGCATCTGCTTCGACGAGGTCTTCGAAAACGGCGAACTGAAACTGGGCAACATCAGCATCCCGATCTCGACGCCGTTCACACTGAGCGGCGGGCAGACCCCGGCCGGCAGCTTCCACTTCAACGGCTTCGGCGGGCTCGAGCTCGTCAAACAGAAAGTTCCCGGGGGCATCATCGGGTTCACCGGGCTGCCCTGGTTGGCCGGATCCCTTCCTCCCCAGGACCTGGTCCTCTACGCGCAGATCGAGTTGGCCGGGAATCCCGGCGACCAGCTGGCCGACCCGGCGACACTGCCGATCAAGGTCCGCTTCATCAACCCCGTGCTCGGGACCAAATGCTACGTCGGCTCCAACGCGAACCCGATTCACCTGAACCTGACCACCGGCACGACCAACCCGCCGGCGCCGGCCAAACCGATCACCGGCAAAGCGGGCGAAGCGTCCTCGACAGAAGGCAGCATCGAACGCATCGCTGGCGGCACCCACGTCGATAACTCCTTCGCCGTCCCGGGCGCCAACGGCTGTGTGCTGACCCTGTTCGGATACCTGCCGATCAGCCTCAACGGGCCGATCAACACCCAGTCGGCCCTGCCCTCGGCGGCCGGGAAAAACCAGGCGATCCTCGGCTTCGAAACAGAGTACGCCGGGGTGGAACTGGTCTACCCGTAGGGCGGAAGCGATCGAAGGAGGGCGGGCCTCGCGCCCGCCCTCGACCAAAGGAGTCGAGATGAAGCTCAGTTACCTACGCCAAGCCCCGATCGTCCTCGTCGCGCTGGCGCTGCTCGCGGTCGCGGGCCCGCCCTCGGCGTCAGCCACATCGACGCCCGCACCCGGCTACGAACAGTTCACAGGCTGTCCGCACCCCGGTGAAAAACCGGAAATCGTCACCTGCTTTCGCGAGACCTTCACCGGCGGCGAAATGCAGCTGGGGAACATCGAATTCCCAATCGCCAACCCGGTCAAACTGATCGGCGGGCAGACCGCCGCCGGGACCTTCCACTTCAACGCCTTCGGGGGCCTGCTGCCGGCCAAACAGCCGGTGCCGGGCGGGGTGGTCGGCTTCACCGGCTTCACCTGGCTCGAAGAATATTTCGGGCCGGAAGCACTGCTCCTCTACGCGCAGATCGAGCTGGCCGGGAGCCCTGGCGACCAGCTGACCGAACCGGCCACGCTGCCGGTGAAGATCCGCTTCGTCAACGCGGCGCTGGGGACCAAATGCTACGTCGGCTCCAACGCCAACCCGATCGTCCTCAACCTGATCGCCGGGATGAGCGGCGAATACGTCGACAGCTCGTTCGCGGTGCCGGGGGCCAACGGCTGCTTCCTCACCCTGTTCGGCTTTCCACCGCTCGCCATCAACGGGGTGATCGACACCCGGATGGGGCTGCCCTCGCCGGGCGGGTCCAACCAGGCCGTCCTCAACTTCAACACAGAAACCGCGGCGGCGGCGACGGTCTACCCGTAGGGCCTAGAAGATGACGATCACCAGGATCAGGATCACCAGCAGGATGGCGATCAGCACCAGCAGCCAGTAGAGCCACCACCACCATTTCTTCTTCGCCTTCGGGTCGTGCACGACGACCGGCGGGCGTTCCGGCTGGGTGATGGTGAGGCCCGGTCCCTGGGGAGAGAACGGGTCCCATTCGACGGGCACGGTGTAGGAGCCGTCGCCGTTGTCCTGCGGGGGCCCGGTGACGGTGGTGCCGGGGGCGCCGCCGACCGTCATCCCGCCGCCCTTGCCGGGACCGACCTTGTTGCCGAAGCGGTCGCAGGGGACGATCACGATCGTGCCGCCGTTGTTCCCGTTGGGCAGCTTGCCGGTCGGCTTCACCGTCGTCGTCGAGCTCCCCGGGTCGATGCCGACCTCGACCGGCAGGGCCCAGAAGAGCTCCCGCGTCGCCCGGCAGCCCTCGCCGTAGGTCGCCTGGAAGTGGAAGGTGTAGGTGCCCTCTACGGCGAGCAGGTCCGGCAGCGCCGCCCCGAACAGCGCCGCCTCCTCGAAGTGCCCTTCGGTGTCCGCGGTCTCCGCGCCGAGGGTCACGGTCTGCTTCCCGTAGGAGACGAGCGGGGCGCCGGCCGCCTTCTCGAGGGCGCCCAAGGTCGCCTGGCGGGCCGGGATCGTGTCGCCGGCGACGACGGTCGCCTGGCCGAGCTTCGCCGTGGCGAGGATGTTGCCGGCGCCCTGCTGCGGCGTCGAGATCGTCACCTTCGCCTCGGGGTTGCGGGGCCAGCCGCCGTCGCCGTAGCGAAGCGCGACCAGTGGGTTGAAGGCGTCCCCGGTGTAGTACCGCTTCGAGTCCGGCCAGCGCAGCAGCCGCGGGCCGCCCTTGGGGATCACGTTGACGAAGTAGCGCAGCGCCACGGCGGGGGGCGGGAACTCGCCGGCGCCACCGGGCCGCACCGGGGTCACCTTCCAGACCCCGTCGCGCTCGCCGCCGTGGGGCAGGGAGAAGCGCAGGAAGCGCCAGGTCCGCCCGGCCGAGGCCTCGACTCCGGGGGTGGAGGAGTTGACTTCGACTCCGTTCGGGGTCGTCACCCGCAGGGCCAGCGCCCCGTCGTCGCGATCCCAGCCGACGACGATCGTCACCGACTCCTCGCCGCAGACCTGGAAGCTCAGCGGCGGGCCGGTTTTCTGGTCGTCGGGAAGGTCGAACTCGGGGTCGGCGAGGAGCCCGGCTTCGAAGATGTTGCCGAAGGCGTGCGAGAAGAACTTCTCCAACGCCAGGCCACTCTCGGCCTGCGAGTAGACGCCGTTGTGGGAGGCGGCCAGGGTCGTCAGCAGGGCGCCGTCGAGGTTGGCCGCGGTGCCGAAGCCGATCGCGTGGATGTCGATGCCGGCGAGGCCCCCGGCGACGGAGGCGACGGTCGGCGGGGTGTTCTTCATGCCGTCGGTCAGCAGCAGGATCGAGCGCGGGTTCGCTCCCGGCGCCGGGAACTGCTGGCGGGCCGTCTCGAGGCCGGCGCCGATGCTGGTCGCCCCGTTCGGGACCAGCGCCCCGACCTTGCCGCCGACGTGGGGGGCGGGGCCGACGAGGTTGAGCTTCTCGGCCGGGGTGACGGCGGCGATCGCGGCGTCGAGGCTCGAGGCGGTGCTGAAGGAGGCGAGGCCGATGCGATTGCCGGTGTTGGAGCGGATCAGCTGCACGAACAGCGAGAGCGCGTCGCGGGCGGCCTCGATCTTGACCCGGCCGCTGGCGTCGTTTTCGATCATGCTGCCGGAGCGGTCGAAGACGACCACCACGTCGCGGTTGACCGGGGGCGCCGGCGCCGGGGCGCTGTCGCCGATCATCGAGGCGGTCGGGTAGTACCGCAGCGCGCTGGCCGGCGTCGAGCAGGGGCTGCCGTAGGAGCAGATCCCGACGATCCGACCGGCGGTGTCGAACAGCCCGCCCCCGGAGCTGCCTCCGGAGACGTGGAAGTCCGAGGGCACGGTGACCGCGTTGACGTCGCTGGAGAGGACCCGGGTGAAGCCGGGCTGGGGCACCGAGAGCTTCTTGACGGCGCCGTTCGGGTGGTGGATCCCGAACACCGACTCGCCCGGTGCCGGGATGTCGTGGCGCAGCTGGATCGCCGGGATGCCGGGCGGCGCCTCCTCGAGCTGCAGCACGCTGTAGTCGTAGTAACCCTCGTAGCGGTGCCGGACCACCGACTTCACCTTGTAGAACTTCGCGTTGTACCCCGGTGGGCGGTTGCCGGAGCAGTCGGTCTGGTAGTCGAAGGTGACCGAGCTGGTCAGCGCCTCTTCGAGGGAGTAACAGTGACCGGCGCAGATCACCTTGTCGGAGTCGATCAGGGTCACCGAGCAGGTCGACAGCTGTTTGCTCGTGCCACCGCCGTGGCCGGTCACGATCGAGACGATCATGCCGACGCTGCGGGCCACCCGGGCGCGGACGTCGGTGGAGGGAAGGCAGGCGACGTTTTCCCATTTCGGTGGGTTGCTGCAGTACCACCACGGGTCGTAGGTCGGCTCCACATAGGGGCTGACGCCGAGGAAAGGGTCGCTGTTGGAGAAGCTCGGGTGCCCGGGTTCGCCGGCGTGCTGTTCGCCGCGCGCGTACATGTCGAGCGTGGCCCCGCCCGTGGTCGCGCCGTTGGCGACGTAGCGGATCGGGACCAGGCCCCCGGGGAGCGCGAAGACGTTCACCGGCCGGGTCCAGAACTGACTGCCGCTGGCGGCGGTGAAGACGTCGGTCCCGTACCCCAGGTCCACCTCGAGGCGGTTGTTCGCCGGCAGGCTGACGTTGCGGAAATGCAGGACCACCAGCTTGGTCCCGCCCGGCGCCTGGGTGTGGGCGAAGTCGTGCTTCCAGATGTTCGGGGACGACGCCGGCGCACCCGAGTCGGGGCCGATCGTTACCGAGGCGGGTTCGACGATTCCGGTGACGTGCGACATCTGACCTCCACGGGGCCTCGTTGACTGACTGGACGAGCCGTCGAGCCTAATTCACTAAAGAGGGAATATCTAATTATTTGGTGGGATCGATAAGTGGCCTCGCACAAGCTCCTCTAGGCTTGCGCCGATGCGGATAGCGATCGAGACGCTGCTCTTCCTGGCGCCGGCGCTGCTGCTCGCGATCCCGTTGCTCGGCGGCCACTACGTCGGCGAGGAGCTGGTCGCGAAGCTGGCCGCGCCGCGGCCGCGGCGGCGGCCCCGGGCGGGGTCGGCTCGTCCTCGCCTGCTCCCGGCCCTGCCGTCGACGTGGCGCCCGCGCGGCGCCAACCTCGTCGCCTTCTCGCTGGCCAAGCGGCCGCCGCCCGCGGCCCCGCTCCCGCAGAACTAGCGCGCGGCGACACCGAGCTTTCGGCCGCCCCGCGCGCGCGATCGAAAGGAACCCGTGCGAAAGCGCTGGGCGGCGCTCGCCGCCATCCCCACCTTGCTCTGCCTGCTCGCGGCCGCGCCGGCCGGGGCTCACGAAGGCAACTCCGACTACCGCTCCGAAATCGACTCGGTGAAGCCGAGCGCGCCCGGGGTCGAGTTCGAGGTCCTCAACTACGACGCCGACATGGAGCTGGTCGACCGGGGCCACGAGGTGGTGGTCTACGGCTACGAGGGCGAGCAGTTCGCGCGGGTGCTGCGCGACGGCACCGTGCAGAAGAACCGGCGCTCGCCGGCGACCTACCTCAACCTCGACCGCTACGCCGAAACCGGCGTCCCCAAGGAGGCCGACGCGGAGGCGCCGCCCGAGTGGGAAACGGTCGGCCGCAACGGCGTCCTGCGCTGGCACGACCACCGCATGCACTACATGGCGAAGAGCACGCCGCCGCAGGTCACCGACGAGAGCGTGCGGACCAAGGTCTTCGACTACGCGATCCCGATCCGGGTCGACGGTCGCAGCGGCGCCATCGAGGGGACGCTCTACTGGGCGGGCCCGGCCGACACCGCGAAGGCGCCCTTCCTGATCGCCGGCGCCCTGCTGGTCCTGGCCGGCGGGGCGGCGGTGCTGCTGGTGCGCCGCCGCCGCCGCGACGACGAGGGCGACGACGGCGAGCGTCCCGCCAGGGAAGCCTGGTGAGGCGGGTCCCTCGCATCCTCGCGCCGGCCCTCGCCGCGCTCGCGGCGGCGCTGCTGCTGGCGCCCGCGGCGGCGCTCGGCCACGCCACCCTGGAGGGCAGCTCGCCGTCCCGGGGCGCGACCGTCCCGGCCCAGCCGAGCGAGGTCGCCTTCCGCTTCAGCGAGCCGGTCGAGGGCAACTTCGGCGCCGTCCGGGTCTACGACGCGGCCGGCGAGCGGGTCGACGCCGGCGACGCCTTCCACCCCGGCGACGACGGCGCCAGGATCGCCGTCGACCTCCAGCCCGACCTTCCCGACGGCACCTACACCGCCACCTACCGGGTCGTCTCCGCCGACGGTCACATCGTCTCCGGGGGCTTCGTCTTCTCGGTCGGCGCGCCGGGACGGGCGCCGGCGGCGACCGTCGCCGAGCTGGTCGCCGGCAACGATTCCGACGCCTTCGTCGACGTCGGGATCGCCGTCGCCCGCGGCGCCCAGTACGCGGCGCTGGCGGTCGCGGTCGGCGCCCTCGCCTTCCTCTTCCTCGTCTGGTGGCCGGCGCGGCGCCGGCTCGGCGGCGAGGGGGAGGGGTGGCTGCGGGCGGACGGGGCGTTCGCGCGCCGGCTGCGCGCCGTCGTCCTCCTCGCCGCCCTCGCCGGCGCGCTCAGCGCCGTCGCCGCGATCCTCTTCGAGGCCGCCCAGGCGGCCGGGGTCGCGGCCGGGGCGGCGCTCGACGCGACGATCCTCCGCGAGGAGCTCGGCACCCGCTTCGGCACCGTCTGGGGCGTCGCTGCCCTGGCCTGGGTGCTGGTCGGGCTGGGCGCCGCGACGCTGCTGCGCCGACCGACGCCCGCCCGGGTCGCGCCGCTGCTCCTGCCGCTCGCCTTCGTCGTCCTCGAGCCGGCCCTCTCCGGCCACCCCAGCACCCAGTCGCCGGTGGCGCTGCTCTTCCCGGCCAACGTCCTCCACGTCGTCGCGATGGCGACCTGGGTCGGCGGCCTGGTGACGCTGCTGGCGGTCCTGCCCGCCGCCACCCGGGAGCTGGCGCCACCCGAGCGCAGCCGCCTGCTCGCCGCGGCGCTGGCGCGCTTCTCCCCGCTGGCCCTCGCCTGCGTGGCGGTCGTGCTGCTGACCGGCCTTGGCCAGGCCTACGCCTACGTGCGCGACCTCGACAACCTGCTCGACACCGCCTACGGCCGCGCCGTCCTGATCAAGCTGGTCCTGCTCGCCGCCGCCCTCGTCCCCCTCGGCGCCTATAACCGCCACCGCTCGGTGCCGCGGCTGCGGCGGATCGCGGCCGGGGGAGAGGCGCCGGGACGAGCCGGGCTGCTGTTGCGGCGGGCGCTGCGCGGCGAGGTGGCGCTGCTGGTCGTCGTGCTCGGCGTCACCGCCGCCCTGGCCGGCTACGCGCCGTCGACCTCGGCCCAGTCCGGACCGTTCTCGGGCAGCGCCTCGCTCGGTCCCGCCGAGCTGGAGCTGACCGTCGACCCGGCCCGGGTCGGCGCCAACCAGGTCCATCTCTACCTCTTCGACGCCAGCAGCGGCGCCCAGTTCACGGCCGCGAAGGAGCTGCGGCTGACGGCGACCCTGCCGGAGAAGTCGATCGGGCCGCTGCCGCTGCGGCCGCAGCGCTCCGGCCCCGGCCACTACACGGTCCAGGGGGCGCTGCTCGGCGTCGCCGGCGAGTGGCGGCTCGACGTGGCGATGCGGGTCTCGGCCTTCGACGGGTACGCGGCCGAGATCGAGGTGCCGGTGCGGTGACCGTGCTGCTCTACCTGGCGCCGGCGCTGCTGCTGCTCGGCCTGCTGGTTCTCGGCTGCTATCCCGGCGAGCGGCTGCTGGCGGCGGTCGGCGGCACGCGGCCCGCGGCCCGCCTGGCCGGCCGGCCGGCCCCGGCCCGTCCCCTTCTCCCTCCCCGTTCCTTTCCCCGCGGCGGCGCCCTGCTGGCCCTGGCGCTTGCCGGCCGCGGTCCGCCGCGGTGAGCGCCGCCACCCAGCCCGGGTGGCCCTCACCGCGAAGAACCGACGAAAGGAAACGATGAAACTCAAGTCAGTCCCGATCCTGTTGGCGCTGCTCGCCCTGGCGATGCCCGCCGCGGCCAGCGCCCACGTCACCCTGCAGCCCAGCGAAGCGGCGGCCGGGGACTACGTCGTCCTCGACGTCCGCGTCCCCAACGAGCGCGACGACGCGGGGACCACCAAGGTCGACGTGCAGCTGCCGCCGGGGTTCATCTTCGCCTCCTACCAGCCGGTCGCCGGTTGGTCGGTCGACGTGAAGATGGCGAAGCTCGCCAAGCCGATCGAGAGTCACGGCGAGGAGATCGCCGAACAGGTCAGCCAGATGACCTGGACCGCCGACAGCGACGGCATCCAGCCCGGGCAGTTCCAGGACTTCCCGATCTCGGTCCAGATCCCCGGCGAAGCCGGCGACACGCTCACCTTCAAAGCGCTGCAGACCTACGACGACGGCGAAGTGGTGCGCTGGATCGGCGCCCCCGACGCCGACCAGCCGGCGCCGCAGGTGACGGTGACCGAGGGCGGGGACGACCACCACGCCGCCGCCTCGGAATCCTCCGAGTCAGAGGACTCCGACGGCGCCAGCAAGGGCCTCGCGTTCGCGGCCCTGGCAGTCGGCGCCCTCGGCCTGCTGGTCGGTGGGGCAGCGCTGGCTCGGCCGCGCCCCAAGGCATAGCCCAGACGTGGTTCGCCGCCGGCGCGGTCCTGTTCGTCCTCGCCGGCGGCGTTCACGCGCTCCTCTCGCTGCCTGCCGATCGCGCTCGAAGACATTGCCGCTCGCCCGCCCTGGGCACCGAACTAGGACACTCGTCCAAAACTTCGTAGCGCCTCATACGATTTTTAAGTATGAGCGGGCGGGGAAAACTGATGCTGTCGGCGCTCGTGGTCGGGGTGCTGGGCAGCCTGGTCACGCTCGGGGTCTACGGGATCTTCAGCTCCACCACCCAGAACGCCGGCAACGAGATCAGCAGCGGCACCGTCGCGCTCGCCGACAACGACTCGGGCGCCGCGCTCTATAGCGCCACCGGGTTTCGACCCGGCGAATCGATCAGCCGCTGCATCAAGGCCACCTACACCGGCTCGCTGCCGGCGCTCGTTCGTCTCTACTCGCCGAGCACGCCCGGGCCGCTGGCCCAGTACATCGACCTGACCGTCACCCAGGGGACGCAGGCCAGCTCGACCTTCCCCAACTGCGCCGGCTTCGTTGCGGACGCGACCGGGACGATTTTCACCGGCACCCTGCAGGGCTTCGAGCAGGCTCGCAGCAGCTACGCGACCGGCCTCGCCACCGCGCCTGCCGGCAAATCGAGCTGGAGCAACGGCGACGCGCTCGTCTACCGCTTCCAGGCCACCTTGCAGGCCAGCGCCCCCGACAGCAGCCAGGGGTGGAGCTCCGGCGTCCACACCTTCCAGTGGGAGGCGCGCAGCCAGTGATGTCCCGACTTAACCGTCACACCCAGAGCAACACCATCAAGGAGAACCAGAAATGAACAAGTCACAGAAAGTCCTCGCCTCGGTCGTCGTGGTCGGGGTGTTGGGCAGTGTGGTTGCGCTGGGCGTCTTCGGGCTCTTCAGCGCCACCACCCAGAACTCCGGCAACGAGATCAGCTCCGGAACGATCGCGATCTCCGACAACGATGCCGGCTCGGCGATGTTCAACATCACCAACGCCAAACCCGGCGACAGCTGGACGCGCTGCATCAAAGTCCTCTACAGCGGCAGCCTCCCGGCCGACGTGAAGCTGTACGAGCTCGGCGGCGGCGGGCCGCTCTCGCCGTACCTGAAACTGAAACTCGAGCAGGGCACCCAGGCCGAATCCACCTTCCCGAGCTGCACCGGGTTCGCCCCCGACGGGACCGGGACGATCTACGAAGGCCCCGGGTTCGGGAGCATCGGCAACACCTATGACACGGGTGCGCCGGTCGTGCCGTTCGGGAAAACGGTCTGGAACCCGGGCGAAGCGCTGGTCTTCCGGGCGACCCTCACCCTCGACGCCGCGGCGCCGGAAATCGCTCAGGGCAACACCACCGGCGAGTTCACGATCGTCGCCGAGGCCCGCAACGACAGCTGAGCGACGAGCGGTGGGATGGAACCGAGGGCACAGAGAAACCTCGCGAGGCTGGCCGGCGCCCTGCTCGGCGTCGGCCTGGCGGTGGCGCTGCTCGTAGCGTCCCGCCCCGGCGCCGCGATCTCACCGGCGCCAGCCTCGGTGCGGTTCGAGCTGGCCCCGCGCGGGGAGCTCGAAACGACCCCGGCGCCGCCGCGGCCGGTGCTGGTCGCGCGCGGCCTGCGCCCGGCCGGTCCCCGCGCCGGCGCCGCCCTCGCGATCCGCAACCAGACCGGCGAGGCGCTGGCGCTGGCGCTGCGGGCCAAGGCCGACACGACCGCGCTCGACGGCCTGCTGCGGCTGCGGCTCCGGGAGGGCGCCCGCTTCCTCGCCGACACCACCCTGGAAGGGCTGGGCCTGCGCCCGGCCCGGCTCCGCCTCGGCTCCGGGCAGCGGGCCCGCCTCCGCCTCGAAGCCTGGCTGCCCGCCGAAGTCCTCAGCGGTTACGAGGGGGCCCGGGTCGAGGTCTCGCTGGAGCCGGCGCTGCGCCGGGGAGCAGGGGGATCGCGGTGAGGCTGCGCTCCTTCGCCACCTGGGCGCTCGCGTCCTTCGCCCTGGCCCTGTTGCTGGCGGCGGCGCTGCCGCACCTGTTCGGCGCCACCTCGATGGTGGTCCGTTCCGGCAGCATGGCGCCGGCGATCCGCACCGGCGACGTCGTAGTCGTCCAGCCGATCGCCCCGACCGAGGCCGAGATCGGCGACATCGTCACCTTCAGGGACCCGCAGGGCAGCGGCCGCCTGCTGGTCCACCGGGTGCGGGCGATCTCGCGCGAGGGCGATGACGTCGAGGCGATCACGCAGGGCGACGCCAACACCGTCCAGGAGAGCTGGAAGGTCGCCGCCGACGGCACGATCGGGAGCGTCGCGTACCGGGTTCCCCTGCTCGGCTTCGCGGTCGGCTGGATCAACTCCGACCCCGGCCGGATCGCCCTGCTGATCGTCCCAGGGCTGCTGCTGGCGATCTCCTTCCTGGCCCGGATCTGGCGGCCGCGCGCCGCCTCGCGGGGGCTGCGGTGAGCGCCGGCCGTCGACGCCGGCGGCTCGGGCTGGCGGCCCTGTCCGCGGCGCTGCTGGTGCTCGTCGCCAGCGCCGGCACGGTCTGGGCGCTCTACACGAGCAGCGTCGCCAGCACCGGCAACGAGCTGGTCGCCGTCGCCGACTGGGCGGCGCCGACCGCCTCGACCACGACGATCGGCAAGAGCCAGGGCGGCGTCCCCGGCTTCGTCAAACAGGGCGGCACCTACTTCGTCTACGCGAACGTCGCCGACTCGGGCGCCCCGGCCAGCGGCGTCTCCTCCGTCACCGCCAACGCCAGCACGATCGCGACCGCTCAGACCGCCGCGCCGCTCAGCGCCGGCTCGTTCGCGGCCGGCGGCACCGCCTACAGCTACCGCAGCGCCCAGCTGACGGCCAACGCGAGCCTCGCCGCGGCGACGTACTCCTACTCCCTCACCTCCAAAGACGCCACCGGCAACACCAGGACGCAGAGCGGGTACACGGTCGTGGTCGACAACACCGCCCCGACCGCCAGCGACGTCCAGACCGCCAGCAAAAGCGGCGGCACGGCCGGCCGGCCTGAGCAGGGGGACTCGATCGCCTACACCTTCAGCGAGCCGATCGACGCCCACTCGATCCTCGCCAACTGGAACGGCGAAGCGACCGGGGCGGTGGTGAGGATCGCCAACGGCACCGGCGACCCGCTGACCGTCTACAACGCCGCCAACACCACCCAGCTGCCGCTCGGCAGCGTCAACCTCGGCCGCAACGACTACGTCGCCTCCAGTGCCACCTTCGGGGCCAGCGGGACCGCCTCGACGATGGTGCAGAGCGGCAACACGATCACGGTCACGCTCGGCACCGCCTCCTCGGGCCCGAGCTCCGGCACGGCGACCGGGACGATGACCTGGACCCCCTCGGCGAGCGCCTACGACCGCGCCGCCAACGCCGAGACCACCACCGCCCGGACCGAGACCGGCAGCGCCGACCGGGAGTTCTGAGGTGGCCCCCGGCTCGATCCAGCGCAGGGCGCTCGCCACCGTCGCCGTCCTGGCGGCGCTGCTGGTCGGGGCGGCGACCCTGCGCGCGGTTGGCTGGAAGGCGACCGGCGCGCCCCAGGTGCACGCCGCGGCGACCGGCTCGATGGCGTTGACCAGCTCCGCCCAGGAAGGGGCGATCTTCACCCTCGGCAACATCGGCCCGGGCGACACCGGGGCGGGGGAGGTGACGATCGCGAACAGCGGCACGATTCCCGGCACCCTCACCCTTGCCAGCGCCGACCTCGACGACGCCCGCGGCCGCTATGGCGGCCGCCTCTCCGACCGCCTGCAGCTGCAGCTCCTCGAGCTTGGCGCCGGTGCGCCCGCGGAGGTCTACTCGGGCGGGCTCGCCGCGATGCCGGAGCTGCAGCTCGGCGACGTTCCGGTCGGCAGGTCCCGCACCTACCGATTCCGGGTGACGATGCTCGACGGCGGCGCTCCCGCCTCGCCCTTCGTCGACGACAACCTCTTCCAGCGCGCCACCGCCACGATCGCCTACGAGTGGACGCTGACCGAGAGCGAGGGCGGCGAGCCGGAACCGGAACCCGGCCCAGAACCCACCCCGCCCGGGCAACCCGTCCCGGAGCCCGTCGCCCCCCGGCCGTCCCCGTCGCCCCCGGCGTCGCCGTCCCCGAGTCAGCCGCCGCCAACTCCGCAGCCGGCCGGAACCCCCCGCGCCGACGTCCTCGTCGGCAGCGCCGGGGACGACACGATCCACGGCCTCGGCGGTGCCGACCGGATCTACGGGAGGGGCGGTCGCGACCGGCTGGACGGCGGCCCGGGTCGGGACCGCATCTACGGCGGCCCGGGAGCGGATCGCCTCCGCGGCGGTCCCGGTGCCGACCTCCTCGACTGCGGCCCCGGCCGCGACTTCGCCCAGGTCGACGCCAGGGACCGGGTCAGGGGTTGCGAGCGGGTTCGAGGTCCGCGGCCAGCCAGTCGATGATGCCGCCGACCGCGTCCCAGTCCTCGCGCTGCCGAGCCTCGACCAGCTGCCGCAGGGCCAGCGGCGGCATTGCCATCAGCATCTCCGAGCCGGCTGCGGCCCAGCGCACGAGCGCGTAGTGGACCAGGTCCTCGACCGGGACCCCGGTCGCCGCCGAGAGGTTGCGCAGGGTCGCCATCGGGTCCTGTGCCTTGCTGGCGGCGACTTCCGCGGCGAAGCGCCGGTGCTCGGGGGGAACCTCCACGCGTTGCTGCCTAGCCGCGAGGGCCGGCTAACCGGGCGCGCCGGCGAGCCAGCGGCGCTCCTTGCCGCGCATCACGGGCGTGGCGAGGAGGCCGCCGAGGCGGCGTTGCAGCGAGCGCAGGCGGGAGTCGTGGTCGGACGGCAGCAGCTTGGCGAGCTGGCGGTACTCGCGCGAGACCTGGCTGTCGCGGAAGGCGGTGGCGATCGCGGTGAGCAGCTCGCCGGGCTCGGCGACGGTGGTGCGGGCGATCTCCTCGCCCTCGGCGCGGATCACCAGCTCGGCCGGGTAGCTGCGGGCGGGCGGCGGCTGCTGCGGCGCCGCCAGGGCGGTGGCGATCGCGCTGCGCAGCTCGGCGTGGGCCGTCGCCGGGTCGGTCGAGCGGGCCTGGCCGCGGCCCAGCCCCTCCTTGTTGGCGAGCAGCTGGGCGCTGCCCAGCTCGCCGTCGCCCAGCTCCTCGAGCAGCCAGCGGTCGCCGCCGAGGACCAGGATCGGGACCCCCTCGGCGCCCAGCGCCTGCGCGTAGACCTGGGCCTCGCTGAGCGAGTCGCCGTCAAGCAGCACCTCCATTTCCCACATGAAGGTGTGCGAGCAGAAGCCCTTCGGGCTGGGAGTGCGGGCGTGGTGGCCGATCATCGCCACCGCGTCGAGCCGGTCGCCGCCGTGCGCCTTGCGCATCGACGGCTCGGCCTCGGCAAGGGCGAGGTCGGCGATCGGCCGCACCTCGATCCCGGCCGGGATTCGCTCGCGTTCGATGTTGGTCCCGACCATGTGCCAGTCGCCGACCGAGATCCCGGTGACGCCGCCAGCCCGCAGTGCCTCGATCGCGACCAGCACTTCGTCGGTCATCAGGCGCCGGCCGCGCGCGTAGGCGGCCGGGTGCGAGGGCAGGCAGTCGCCGTACCCCTCGATGCCGGCGACCCCCTCCATGTCGGCGGCGATCAGGACCTCCATGACTCAGCCGGCCAGCAGCTTCGCCTTCTGGGCGGCGAACTCCTCCTCGGTGAGGATGCCCTGCTCTTTCAGCTCGCCGAGCTGCTTGAGCTGGTCGATCATCGACTCCCCGCCGGCCGGGGGTGCAGCGGCTGGGGGCGCGGCCGCGGGGGCCGGCGCCGCCTGCTGCGGGGCCTGCTGCGCTTCCTGTTCGGCCCAGCGCTGGTCCTGGCGATGACGGACGCGGCCGCCGACGGCGGACGCGGTTCCGGCGACGACGGCGGTGCGGGCCACGCCTCTCAGTAGTCCTGGCATCGGTATCTCCCTTCCTAAGCGGTGGCCTCGGCCGCGTCAAGCGCGGCGAGGATGTCTTCGACCGGGATGCGGCCGCTGGCGACGAGCTGGCCGCCACCGCGGCGCACGGCGCTGGCGAACGGCGCCGCCCAGGCGTTCTCGTAGACGAGCAGGGCGGCCGAGGTGCCGGGCTCCAGGGCGCTGCCGGCCTGCTCGATGTCGTCGTCGTGGATCAGGCCGGAGCCCGCCCCCACGAAGACGCCGAACTCGGCGACGGCGTCGCCGACGTCGGCAATCTCCATCGCCACCACCGAGCCGTCCTCGCCCTTGGCGATGAAAGCGAGGTCGATGATCCGGATGATGCCGCGGTCGACCAGGTCGACCAGGTGCGGGACCGCCTCGCCGGTCGGCTGCTTGCCCTGCCACTCGACCAGCACGTAGTCGATCGGGCCGATCTCCAAGTTCTCCTCGCCCATCCAGTCCGTCCTTCCTCGTCGCGGTGTCTGCGACCAAGGCTATGGCAAGCTGTCGCAGGTGCGGTTAAGACGTTTGCGGGGAGCGGATCGGCGGCACGCCCTGGCGGTCTGGGACGAGCCGGCGGAACGCTGGGTTCCGATCGTGCCCGCGGCGACGCTGCTCGGCGACCCTCGCTTCGCCGGTCTCGGGGACGACGCGGTGGCGGTGCTCGCCGGCGGCGCCGAGACGCGCGCCCTGCTCGCCGACCTGTGCGAGGCGGTCCGCGGCCGCCGCGACGAGCTGGGCGGCTACGAGCCGGCGCCGCTGCTGCCCTTCCAGCCGACCCTGCTGCGCGCCTTCGCGCTCTCCGAGCGGCACTGGATCCAGAGCGCCCGCGGCCACCTGCGCCGCAACCTCCCCTGGGCGGCGCCCGCGGTGGCGGCCGTCGAGGCGATCTCGCGGCGACCCTTCAAGCCCTTCCGCCCCAAGCCCCTCTTCTACAGCGAGCCCCAGTACTACCTCGGCAACGCCCTCTCGCTCGTCCCGGACGGCGCCGAGGTGCCCTGGCCGGCCTTCACCGAGGCGCTCGACTTCGAGCTGGAGCTGGCCGCGGTGGTGGTCGCGCCGGTCCGCGACGTCAGCGCCGCCGAGGCCGAGGCCGCGATCGGCGGCTTCGTCGTCTTCAACGACCTGACCGCCCGCGACGTCCAGTGGGAGGAGGTCCGCGCCGGGATCTTCGGCCCGGTCACCAAGTCGAAGAGCTTCGCCAGCGCCCTCGGGGCGGAGCTGGTCAGCGCCGACGTCGTCCTGCCCCGCGCCCGCTCCCTGCGCGGCGAGATCCGCGTCAACGGCGAGCTCTGGAGCGCCACCGACACCGGCGACCAGCGCTGGACCTTCCCGGAGATGCTGGCCCACGCCGCGAAGGGGGAGACGGTCCAGCCCGGCGAGCTGCTCTCCTCGGGGACGCTGCACGACGGCTGCGGCCTCGAGCTGGACCGCTGGCTGCGTCCCGGCGACGATCTCGAGCTCAGCATCGAGGGCGTCGGCGCGGTGCGCAACCGCATCGGCGCGCCCGAGTAGGGCCGCGCTCGGAGCGGGGAAGACCCTACAAATAATTACTTAAATAAACTTGTATGGTTGGAAATTCCAAGTGCAGGGAAACTTCCGACACTCGCTCTCCGCGGCGCCGACCTACCGGCGCGACGAGCCGATCGCCGTGCGCTTCGAGCTGCACAACGCCGGCGCCGACGAGTACGCGCTGCTGACCTGGGACACGCCGCTGGGCGGCGAGGTGCTGGCCTTCTTCGAGGTGCGCCTGGGCGACGAGGCGGTCCCCTACGACGGGCGCTTCGTCAGCCGCTCCGATCCCACCGCGGGCTGCTACCTCCGCATCGCGGCGGGGGAGACGGTTGCGGAGGAGCTCGACCTCTCGACGGCGTTCTCGTTCGAGGAGCCCGGCACCTACGAGGTCACCCTGCACACCCGCTTCCGCGACGCGATCCCCAGCCCGGGGGCTGCGGTCGCCCCGCGACCGCGCGGCGAGCACGAGGGCTTCTCGCTGGAGCCCCTCTCGGCGAGCTTCGAGGTGCTGGCGGACGGCGCCGCCCGACTCACCGGCGGCCAGCGGGCCCGGGCCGAGGAGAGCACCCGGGCCGAGGTCGACGAAGCGGACCTGCGCAGCGCCTTCGAGGAGTCGCGGCTGACGATCGGGCCCGGGATCCGCCGCCAGCTCGATGCGATCGACCCGAGCGAGACGATGGACTTCATCTCTCCGGACACCCTCGACGTCTTCGCCACCGACGGCAACGCCCTCGCCTGGGTCAGCGCCGCCCTCGACGAGCTGACGAGCTGGAGCTCGCGAACCGAAAACGCCCTCTACACCGAATGGTTCGGCGGCGACGACGCGAATCGCTACCGCACCGTCCGCAACCATTTCGAAGCGATCAAGCGCAAGCTGACGACGCCGCACACCTACGACCTCAGCCCCGACGACTGCTCGGCGAGCGCGACCGCGTACACCTACCCGGGCTCCGACACGGTGTACTTGTGCAGGCCCTGGTTCTCGAAGCCGGCGACCGGAGAAGACTCGAAGTTCGGCGTCTTCGTGCACGAGTGGAGTCACGCGGTTGCCGGGACCACCGACTTCGCATACAACCGCGACGAGGTCCTGGCGCTCGCCGCCAATCGCCCCAACGACGCGATCCGCAACGCCGAGAACCACGAGTTCTTCGTGGAGACCCTGTCGGAACGGATGGTCACCGCGCCGGTGGTCTGGCCCAACCGCAAGGTCTACCTCTTCACCGCCGGCATGTACTACCGCTACGACGTCGCCACCGACCGGGTCGACCCCAACTACCCGCTGCCGATCTCGCAGGGCTGGCCCGGCATCTGGAGCGACCGCGTCGACGCCGGGGCGGTCTGGCCGAACCGCAAGGCCTACCTCTTCCGCGACGACAAGTACATGAGCTGGGACATCGCCACGGAACGGGCCGACCCGGGTTACCCGCGCTCGATCGCCGCCGACTGGCCGGGGCTGGGCGGCGACCCGATCGACTCGGTGATCGTCTGGCCCAACCGCAAGGCGTACTTCTTCCGCGGCTCCCAGTACTGGCGCTGGGACATCGTCGCCCAGCGGGTCGACCCCGGTTACCCGCTGCCGATCTCACAGGGGTGGCCCGGCCTTTGGGGCGACTCCATCACCGGCGCCCTGACCTGGCCCAGCAACGGCAAGGCGTACTTCCTCCGCGGCTGGCAGTACATGAGCTACGACATCGACCGGGAAGAGGTGGACGGCGGCTACCCGAGGGCGATCGCCGAGAACTGGCCGATGCTGTGGACCAACCCGTTGGACGCGGCCATCTTCTGGCCTCAGAACAGCTACAAAGCGTACTTTTTCCGCGGCTCCCAGTACTGGCGCTACGACAATCCCGCGGACCGGGCCGACCCCGGCTACCCGCTGCCGATCGCCGACCACTGGGACGGGCTCGGCGGCGAGCGGATCGACGCCGCGCTCGTCCTCAGCTACCGGGTCTACTTCTTCCGGGGCGAGACCTACCTGCGCTTCGACATCGCCTCCAACACCGTCGACTCGGGACCGTCCTCGATCGCCGCCAACTGGCCGGGGCTCGGCTCCGACCCGGTCGACGCGGCGATTGCCTGGCCCGAGACCCGCCAGGTCTACTTCTTCCGCGGCGCCCAGTACTGGAGCTTCGACCTCGACTCAAATCGCGTCGAAGCCGGCTACCCCCGGCCGATCTCCACCGACTGGCCCGGCCTCTGGGCGGACCGCATCGACGCCGTGATCGTCTGGCCCAACCGCAAGGCGTACTTCTTCCGCGGCTCGAGGTACTGGCGCTGCGACGTCGCCACCAAACGAGTCGATCCCGGCTACCCGATGCCGATCGGGTGGAACTGGCCCAACCTGCCGGGCCGGGTCCGCTAGAGGCTCAGGGGTTCAGCCGATCGGGATCGACTGGGCGACGCGGCAGTTGCCCTTGAGGCGCAGGTTGCGCTGGTCGCCGGAGTAGCCGACGCTGAGGCGGTAGACACCTGACTTGGTGGCGAGGTACTCGGCCAGCAGGTAGCTGCCGTTCGCTTTCACGGTGACGCCGCCGCTGAAGGCGGGCTTGCCCTTGCAGCGTTTGTCGCCCGGGCGGTAGAGGCGGAAGTTGATCGACCCGGAGGGGGAGGCGGCGCCGGAGAGCTTGGCGCGAATCGAGATCTGGTGTCCCTTCAGGCGCGCGCTCGGCTTCACCCTCGGCTTGCGCTTGCTGACCTGGACCGCGTCGCCGGCCAGGTCGCAGGCCTCGGCCACCGGCTGGTTGGCGGCGTCGCCCGAGTAGCTGGCCACGAAGCTGTAGCGACCGGGGAGCTGCGCGACGAAGGGGGCCGAGCGGACCGTGCCGTTCCCGGCGACGGTGACGGTGTTGGTCGACAGCGGCTTCGCGCAGTCCGTCGCGTTGGGGCCGTAGATCCGGAAGGAGACAGTGCCTCCCGGCGAGTGGCCCCCCTGCAGCGCCGCCGTCACCTGGAAGGCGGTGCCGACCTTGAGCAGGCCCTCGACCCCGCTCGCGATCGTCGGCTTCGCCCGGGCGATCTCGGAGGTGGCGCCGCCGCAGTCGACCGTCGTCGCGGCGTGGTTCGGGTCGCCCGTGTAGTTGACCGTCCAGCGGTAGGTGCCGACGCGAGCGGGGGCGAACGGGCCCGAGCGGTAGGCGCCGTTGCCGAGGACGAGGACCGTCGAGCTGAAGGCCGGGGGACCGGAGCAGGTGGTGTCGCCGGGCGAGAAGGCGGTGAAGGTCATCTGCCCGCTGGGGGCGATGCCTTCCCTGATCGTCGCCGTCGCCGCGACCGGGTCGCCGATCGTCGCCCCGCTGGCGCTGGCGGCCATGATCGGGGTGAGGGTGCCGACCGCCGAGGACTGGTTGGCCGAGTCGCAGGGCAGGCCGACCGCCTCGTTGTTCTGGTCGCCGGAGTAGACCGCGGTCCAGCGGTACAGGCCCGCCGCCGGCGCGAACCCGGGCGCGGAGTAGCTGCCGTTGCCGTTGACGGGCACCGCGGCCTCGTACTTGGGAGCGGTCCCACAGGTCGGGTCGCTCGGGCCGTAGGCGCGGAAGACGAGCTGGCCGGTGGGGCCGAAGGCGCCGGCGAGCGCGATCGTGTCGGCGATCGCCGAGCCGGCCGGAGCGGAGCTGGCGGCCCCCGCCAGGGTGGGCGTGGCCTTGCTGACCAGCGAGGTCTGGTTCGCCGAGCCGCAGGGCAGGCTGGTCGCCTCGTTGTTCGCATCGCCCGTGTAGGCGACGGTCCACTGGTACGCCCCCGCCACCGGGCCGAACCCGGCCGGCGAGTAGTTGCCGTTGCCGCCGACCGCGACCGTCGCTTCGTATTTCGGGGCGGCGGCGCAGGTCGGGTCGCCGGGGCCGTAGGCGCGGAAGCTGAGCTGGCCGCTGGCGTTCGCGCCTCCGGCGAGCGTGACCGTGTCGGAGATCGTCCCGCCGACCCCGGCCGAGCCGGCGAACCCGCTGAGGATCGGTACGGCTTTGCTCACCGTCGAGGTCTGGTTGGTCTCGCCGCACGACAGCTCGGCCGGTTCGTTGTCGCCGTCGCCGCTGTACTCGACGGTCCACCTGTACACCCCGAGCCCCGGCGAGAACCCGGCCGGGGCGTAGGGGCCGTTGCCGTTGACGGCGACGGTCGCTTCGTAGGCAGGCGCGTTCGCGCAGCTGGCGTCGCCGGGCCCGTAGGCGCGGAAGTCGAGCTGGCCGCTGGCGTTCACGCCAGCGGAGAGGGTGACGCTGTCCGTAATCGGCGAGCCGACCGTGGCGGAGCTGGCCACGCCGGTCAGGGACGGGGCGGCCTTGCCGACAGTGGAGGACTGGTTCGCCGCGCCGCAGGCCAGGCTGTCCGGATCGTTGTTGCCGTCGCCCGTGTATTCCACGGTCCATCGGTAGGAACCCGCTCCCGGCGAGAACCCGGCCGGGGCGTACGTACCGTTGCCGCCGACGGGGACGGTCGCTTCGTAGGCGGCCGCACCCGAGCAGGTCGGGTTGCCGGGGCCGTAAGCGCGGAACAGCAGCTGCCCGCCGGCGCCGAAGCCGTTGGAGAGGGTGACGTTGTCGGTGATCGGCGAGCCGACCGCGGCGGAGGTGGCGGTGCCCGTCAGGTTCGGCGAGGCCTTGTCGACCGTCGAGGACTGGTCGGCGGCGCCGCAGGGCAGGGCGAAGGCCTCGTTGTTCTCGTCGCCGGTGTATTCGGCGGTCCAGCGGAACTCGCCGGCCTGCTGGGGGAGGAAGTTCGGCGAGGTCGCCTCGCCGCTCTGGATCGATGCCGCGTTGGTGCTCAGCGGCGTCAGGCAGCCCGGGTCGGCCGGCCCGTAGACCCTGAAGACGACTTCCCCGCTGGGGAAGAAGCCGCCGCTGAGGGTCGCCTCGTCGTGGATCGCGGTGTTGACGACCCCGTCGCTGGCGCTGCCCGTCAGGCCGGGCGTCTCCTTGGCGACGACCGACGTCGCCGCGCAGGTGGAGTCGGCGGCGGGGTTTTCGGAGTCGCCCGAGTAGTGGGCGCTCCAGCGGTAGGTCCCCGCCTCGCTGGCGGAGAAGCTCCCCGAGGAGTACTCGCCTTCGCCGCTGACCGCCACCGAGGCGGGGGCGGGGCTGAGCGGCGGGCCGGCGCAGGTGGGGTCGTCGGGGGCGAAGATCTCGAAGGAGATTTCCCCGGACGCGTTCGGGCTTTCCGAGAGCTGCACCGTGGCGTGGACGGTCTGCCCGACGGTCGCGTCGCTGCCGACGACGACCAGGGTCGGGGCGGCGGCTGAGGTGACCGCCAGCAGCAGTCCCAGCCCGGTGGAAAGGGCAGCGCCAAGCAGCGCGCCCAGCGCGGATCGAGAGGAGATCCGCATCAGATCGACGCTTCTTTTCTCGCTCTCAGCACCTTTTCTTCCGCGAACTTCGCCACCGAACTAGAATATCCGTCCACCCGTTCCATCGTGACGAAGCGAGTTAGGGAGATGAAGAAGCTGCACCGGCGTTGTTACTGGAGCCTTTCGCTGATTACGGCGACGCTGGCGTTGGTCGCCTGGGCGCCCGCGGCTGCGGTTGGCGAGGAACCGGGCAGCGCGACCGAATCGCCCGCGACCTCGCCGGGATGGACCTCGGAAGGCGGCGGCACGGAAACCTCCAGCGCCGCGCCCCCGATCCGCCACGGCAGCTCGGTCGGCAGCGGCGGCGTCCCGCAGCGCTCGCCCGAACCCGCGCCCGCGCCGGAACCAGCCCCCGCGCCGGCCCCGGCGCCCACTCCCGCGCCGAGCAGCGAAGCGCCCCCGTACCCGAGCGAATCGAGCGGCTCCTACGCACCGGAATCGTCGGCGCCGGCAAGCGTCGAGGAGCCGGCCAGCGCCCCCGCGCCGGTGGCGAGCAAGCCCCCGGCCGAGCCGGTCGCGCCCCCGGCCAAGCCCGAGCCCACCGGCAAGGCGGCGCTCGGCGGCGCCGCGCCGCTGACCGTGGCCAAGGCGAAGGAGAGCAGCGAGGCCGCCGCCGCGACCCCGGCAGCGGCCGAGCCGCTGACCGGCCCCGGCGAGGAATCGAGCTCGACCTCCTACCTGATGCCGCTGCTGCTGATCGCCGCGCTGAGCTTCGCCGGCTTCGCGGGCTACCAGTTCCGCCGCTTCCACCGGCGCCGCCTGCTGGAAGACGTCTATCGCCAGCGCGAAGCGACCTGGCAGGCAGCGGTCCACGACATCGAGATGCGGCGCGCGGTCGGCGGCCTGGAGTCGAGCCCGGAGCCGCTGCAGCGAATCAAGGTCGGCTAGCCCCCTGCCTGGGGCTGCCCTCGCATGGACCGCGCCGCCCCGCTGATCGAGTTCCCCGCTGACGATCCGCAGCGGGCGCTGCGCTTCTGGCAGGGGCTGCTCGGCGTCGAGCTGGCGCCGCGCGGCGCCGAGGCCGGCCAGGGCTGGGAAGCCGACGAGGGAGGCCTGCGGCTCGGGGTCCACGAGCGCGGCATCGGCCCCGGCGACACCGGCTCGCTTCCCTACTTCACCGTCGCGGAGATGCCCGCCGCGCTGGAACGCGTCACCGAGCTGGGCGGCTCGATCGTCCACCCGGGCGAGCGCTGGGCGATCTGCCGCGACTCGGAGGGAAGCCCCTTCGCGCTGGCCGCGGACTCCGCCGCCTGATCAGACGGTCAGCGGCCGGGCCAGGACGGTCGGCTCGGAGCGGCCGCGCAGCTCGACGCTCTCGCCCAGCGCCCAGCGCTCGCCCTCGCCGTCGCTGGCGAGCTCGACGGTGCGGGCCGAGGCGAGGACGTGGGGGTCGTGCTCCTTGGCGAGGTCGCTGAGGCGGGCCGCCTCGTTGACGGGGTCGCCGATCACGGTGTACTCGAAGCGGTCCTCGTGGCCGATCTGGCCGGCGACGACGACACCCGAGCCGACCCCGATCCCGGCCTCGAGCTCGGCCACCGACGCGCGCAGCCGCTGCTGCAGCTCCCGCGCCGCCGCCAGGGCCCGGCCGTGGGCGTCCTCGAGTGGCTGCGGGGCGCCGAAGACGGCCAGCGCCGCGTCGCCCTCGAACTTGTTGATCCAGCCGCCGTGCGCCTCGACGACCACGACCACCTCGCCGAAGAACCGGTTGAGCAGGCCAACCAGCTGATGGGGGGAGTGGGTGGTGGCGAGCTGGGTCGAGCCGACGACGTCGACGAAGACGACGGCGACCTCGGATTCGACGCCGCCGAGCTCGACCCCGGTGGCAAGCGCCTCGTGGGCGACCTCGCGGCCGACCTGGCGGCCGAACAGGTCGCGAATCCGCTCCCGCTCGCGCAGCCCCGCGACCATCTCGTTGAAGCCGGCCTGCAGGAGGCCGATCTCGGTGCTGTCCCAGACCGCCAGCTGGACGTCGAGGTTGCCCTCCTCGACCTCGGCGAGGCCGCGGCGGATCGAGCCGACCGGGTGCACGGTCGCGTAGGCGGCGAGCAGCGAGGCGAGGGCGCCGAAGACGAGCGCGATCCCGCACAGCGTCACCATCGTCAGGGCCAGGGTCGTCTCCTCGATGTGGACCGGGGTGAGCGCGACTACCCCGATCAACGCCAGTCCGACGACCGGCCCACCGGTGCCGAGCGCCCAGGTGAGCAGCCAGCGGGAGGTCAGGCCGGGGAGGCCGCGGCGGCGGGGCGGGCCGCTGGCGAGGGCGCGCGAGGCGACCGGCCGCAGCGCCAGTTCGGTGAGCAGGTAGGCGACCGAGCAGGTGGTGAGGCCGCCGAGCGCGACGGTCAGCCCGACGCCGAGGGCCAGCAGCGGGTCGAAGAGCAGGTTCAGCAGCGAGAAGGCGACGACGGCGCCGGCCCAGAGCGCCGCCGCGACCGCGAGCACCCGCAGCGGCGCCCGCAGGACCCGCAGCTTCTCGGCCTCGTCGGGCGCCCGGTCGCCGTCGAGCCAGGAGCGGATGCCGCCGCTGCCGCCTTCGACCAGCCGCCGTCCCCAGACGACCCCGACCGCGATCGCCACCGCCAGGTAGGCGACCGCGAGGATCATGTTGGCGAACACCGTCTGGGCCCGGTCGAGCCCTTCCGGCTTGGGGAGGACGAGGACCGCGAAGGCGATCACGACCAGCGCCCCGACGCCGTTCGCGACCACGATGGCGCTCACGGTCAGCCACCGAACCCGTTTGCGGAGCTTGCGACCGGGGGTGGTGGGGTCGCCGATCAGCCACGGATGATTGACCAGGTTGTCGAGCAGCGGCCGAAAGCTCAGGGCTGGCACCGCCCAAGTAATACCTGGCCGCTGGGTCGTCGCGCCTCCGCTTTGAGCGGCGCGGCGGGTCAGGCGGCGAGCGTCAGCCGCTGGCGCCGCGGCAGCTCGATCAGCTCGCCGGTCTCGGCGTAGACCGGCTCGAAGTCGGCGACGGCGAGGACCACGTAGCTGTAGCCGCAGTCGCAGGCCTCGCGCTCGACCTCGTCGAGATCGCCGACGACGACCTCGACCTCCTCGGCGCAGCTGGAGCAGACGACAAGTACTTGCCACATGCCGCCAATGGTGCTCCCCGCCCCGGACGGATACGCCCGCCGAATCGCGTTCAGGCGCTGAGGCGGGCGCCGAGCTTGGGCAGCACCTCGCGCCCGTAGACCTCGATCGCCGCGTGGGGGTCGGCGCCGGAGTTGTTCATCAGCGCCACCGTCGTCGCGCCCATCTCCTCGACCTGGCGGATCCGCTCGAGGTGCTCTTCGGGGTCGGCGGAGACGATCATCGCTTCGCGCAGCTCCGCGTCGGAGACCTGCTTCTCGCCGTGCTCGTACATCGCCTTCGGGTCGTGCCAGTTCTCCTTATAGAACTCCTTCGGCTGGGCGCCCTTCCAGACCCGGGCGCCCTCCAGCGCCGCCGCGTCGTCCCCCGCCCAGGAGAAGGCGATCTGCAGGACGATCTCTCCCTCCGGGCGGCCGGCGTCGGAGGCGGCGGCCCGGTAGGCCTCGAGGACCTCGGGCACCGCCTCGGGGTCGGCCAGGGTCCAGAGGCCGTCGCCTTGGCGGCCGGCGACCGCGGCCGCCTGGGGGCCGAAGGCGGAGACGTAGATCGGCGGGCGCCGGTCCTCGGGCAGGCTGTGGATGAAGGCGCCGTCGGCGGCGAAGTGGCTGCCCTTCCCGCTCAGCTTCTGGCCGTCCCAGAGCGCCCGGATCATCTCCAGGGCCTCCTCCATGCGCTCGATCTGCTCGCCGACCGAGGGCCAGCCGTGGCCGAGCGGGGCCTCGTTGAGCGCCTCGCCGGAGCCGAAGCCGAGGTAGGGGCGGCCCGGGTACATCACCTCCATCGTCGCCCAGGCCTGGGCGATCACGGCCGGGTGGTAGCGGGGCCCCGGCGGGGTGACGCCGGTCCCGAACAGCGCCCGCTCGGTGGCCTGCGCGGCGGCGCCGAGCCAGACCCAGGCGTTGCCGGACTCGCCGCCCTCCCACCAGGGCTGCAGGTGGTCGCTGCAGCCGATCCCGTCGAAGCCGGCCCGCTCGGCCTCGACGGCCTGGCGCAGCAGGTTGTCGGGCCCGAACTGCTCGTGCGCGCAGAAGTGCAGGTAGCGCGGCGCCATCGCCGTGCTCCTACCCGTTTGGCCGCCCGCCATGCGGGGGTACATCAGCCGCGTGAGCCCGAACCTGGCGATCACCGTCGTCCTCGACATCGACGGCACCCTGGTCGACACCAACTATCAGCACGCGATCGCCTGGCACCGAGCCCTGCGCGACCACGGCCACGCGGTGCAGGTCTGGGAGATCCACCGCCACATCGGCATGGGCGGGGACCAGCTGGTCGAGGCGCTGATCGGCGCGGAGGGCGAGCGCGCCGACGGGGAGGCGATCCGCGAAGCGGAGGGCGAGGCCTACGGCGAGCTGATCGGCGAAGTCGGGCCGATGCAGGGCTCCGTCGAGCTGCTCAGGGCGCTGCACGAGGACGGCGTCGCGACGATCCTCGCCAGCTCGGCCAAGGCGGACGAGGTGGAGCATTACCTCGACCTCCTCGAGGCTCGCGAGCTGGTCGATGGCTGGACCACCGCGGCCGACGTCGAGCGCACCAAGCCGCATCCCGACCTCGTCCACGCCGCCCTCGAGAAGGCCGGCGGCGGCGAGCGGGCGGTGATGGTCGGCGACTCGACCTGGGACGTCAAGGCCGCCAGCGCAGCGGGCATCCCGACCCTGGCCGTCCTCACCGGTGGCTTCGCGGAGGCGGAGCTGCGCGAGGCCGGCGCCGCCGAGGTGGTCAGGTCGGTCGCTGCCCTGCGCCGGGATCGAAGCGCCCTGACGCGGCTGGCGGGAGCCGCGTAGGCGGTCGCCTCTCGGCGGGGTTCGGCTCGTCGCGAACCTGGGTAGGAGAGCAGCGCTTGTTACCCACCCGAAAGGAGGCGTGAGATGGCAGAGCTGACGACGTTGGAGGAGAAGCTCGCGGAGGTCCTGGGTCTGGCCCAGGCCGCGCAGGGCGCCACCGAGAAAGTCGAGGGGATGGTCGAGGACGACGAGATCGCCGCCGCCCTGCAGCAGATGCGCGAGGAGGCCGAGGAGACCGAGCGGCGTTGCACCGAGGTCGCCGACTCCCGTGACGGCAAGAAGACCGCGATCCTCGAAAAGGCCCAGGAAACGAAAAACGAGGCGACGGAGATGATGTCGACCTACCTGGGAGGCGAGTCCGACGGGCTCGACGGGTTCGAGTTCCTGACCATGGCCGAGGCCGGCGAGGTCGGTCACTGGGCCGTGCTCGGCAAGCTCAACGAGTCGGCGCAGGAGGACGAGATCTCGGCGCTGGTCGAGTGGGCGCTGCCGATCCAGGAACGCCACTTCGCCGACGTCAAGGACGGCTCGCTGAAGCTGGCCGGCGAGAAAGACCCCTACGAAGAGTCCTAGCGAACTCCCTCTCCCTCCTGGATTCGAGCGCTGGCCGCCCGGGTAGCCGCAGCGCATGGGAGAGCTGCTCGGCATCTACCTCAACGACCACTTGGCGGGAGCGACGGCCGGGGTCGAGCTGGCGAAGCGGCTGCGGGGCAGCAACGAGGACGACCCCGAGTTCGGGCCGACGCTGGCTGAGGTCTGCGCCGAGATCGAGGCCGACCGCGAGACCCTGAAGGCGGCGATGGATCGGCTCGGGGTGGAGCAGAGCAAGCTCAAACCGCTCGCCGCCACCCTCGGCGAGCGGCTGGGACGGCTGAAGCCGAACGGGCAGCTGCGCGGCTACTCGCCGCTCAGCCGCCTCGACGAGCTGGAGCTGCTGCAGATCGGCGTCGTCGGCAAGCGGCGGCTCTGGCGAGCGCTCGAGCACACCCACGCGGCGGAGCTGGGGGATTTCGACCTGGCCGCGCTGGCCGAGCGGGCGACCGGCCAGCTGCGCCGGCTCGAAGCGCTGCACCTGAAGGCGGCGGCGCTGGCCCTGGCGCCCTAGCCGCGGGTTTTCGCAACGGCGGCGGGGGTAGTGAGGGCTAGAGGCCCAGGGGGGCGGCTCGGTTCGCCCACTCCTCGCCAATCCGATTCGACCCCACGGAGGGCGAGAGATGAAGGTAGTAGTCACCGGCGCGACGGGAAACGTCGGCACCAGCACGGTCGAGGCACTCGGCGAGAGCCCGGAGATCGACGAGATCGTCGGCCTGGCCCGGCGCCAACCGAGCTGGGCGCCGCCGAAGACGAGCTGGGTCGAGGCAGACGTCCTCAGCGCCGACCTGGCGGCGATTTTCGCGGGCGCCGACGCGGTCGTCCACCTCGCCTGGGCGATCCAGCCCTCGCGCGACGCCGTGACCCTGGAGCGGATCAACGTCGAGGGCAGCCGCCGGGTCTTCGAAGCGGTGGCGACGGCCGGGGTGCCGAAGCTCGTCCACGCCTCCTCCGTCGGCGCCTACTCGCGCGGCCCCAAGGACCGCGAGGTCGACGAGAGCTGGCCCACCGAGGGCACCTCGACCTCCTTCTACTCGCGCCACAAGGTCGCGGCGGAGCGCGAGCTGGACCGCTTCGAAGCCGACAACCCCGAGGTCCGCGTCGTGCGGCTGCGCCCGGCGCTGATCTTCAAGGACGAGGCCGCGACCGAGATCCGCCGCCTCTTCGTCGGGCCCTTCCTCCCCAACTTCCTGCTGCGCCGCCGCCTCCTGCTCGCCCTGCCACGGGTCGACCGGCTGCGCTTCCAGGCCGTCCATTCCAAGGATGTCGGCCGGGCCTACCTGCGAGCGGTCCTGGCGGACGTCGACGGCGCCTTCAACATCGCCGCCGAGCCGCCGCTCAGCAGCGGCGAGATGGCCGAGCGTGTCGGCGTCCGCAGCTTCCCCGTCTCGCCCCGGGTGGTCCGTCGCCTCGCCGACCTGAGCTGGCGGCTGCGCCTGCAGCCGACCGCGCCGGGCTGGCTCGACATGGCGCTGAACGTGCCGCTGATGTCCTCCGAGCGGGCCCGCTCGGAGCTCGGCTGGGAGCCGCGGCACACTGGCGTTGAGGCACTCGAAGAGCTGCTGGGAGGGATGCGCGAGGGGAGCGGCGGCGAGACGCCGCCGCTCGAGCCGGACAGCGCCGGCGCCCGGATCGAGGATCTGAGGACGGGCGTCGGCGGCCGCCAGTGGGATCGCGACCGCGAGGAGCAGCTCGTCAAGTACCTGGCCGACGTGCACTCGATCGAGCTGCAGGCGCTGGCCCAGCTCCGCGCCGCGCCGGAGATCGCCGGCGACGAGCGCCTCGCCGCGGCGTTCGAGGAGCACCTGGTCGAGACCGAAGACCAGGAGCGGCGGGTGCGCGAGCGCCTGGAAGCGCTGGGCGGCGAGCCGGCGAAGCTGAAGGACGCGGCCGGGAAGGTCGGGGGCTGGGGGATGGTCGCCTTCGCGGCCTCGCAGCCGGACACGCCGGGAAAGCTGACGATGCATGCCTTCTCCTACGAGCACATGGAGCTGGCCGCCTACGAACTGCTGAAGCGGCTGGCCGAGCGGGCCGGCGACGAGGAGACGGCAGCGCTGGCGACGGCGATCGCCGTCGAGGAGCAGCGGATGGCCGAGCGCCTCGAGCAGTCCTTCGACGTCGCCGTCGAGGCCTCCCTGGCCGGCGCGGACCCGGGGCAGCTCGAGGCGGCGCTGCTGGCCTACCTGCGCGACGTCCACGCCCTCGAGGGGCAGGCCGAGAGACTGCTGAAGGCAGGCGCCGAGCGGGTCGACGACGAGTACCTCGAGGCCGCCTTCCGCGAGCACCTCGTCGAGACCCGCCGTCACCGCGAGCGGATCGAGGGCCTCCTGGAGGAGCGTGGCGCCAGGCCCTCGCTGGTCAAGGACGCGGCGCTGAAGGCCGGAGGGCTCAACCTCTCCGCCTTCTTCGCCGCCCAGCCGGACTCGACCACCAAGCTGGCCGGCTTCGCCTTCGCCTTCGAGCACCTCGAGGTCGCCGCCTACGAGCTCCTGCAGCGGGTCGCTGCCCGGGTGGGCGACGAGGGGGTGGTGGCGGCAGCGGCGGAGATCCTCGCCGAGGAGCGTCGCGCCGCCGAGCGGGTCGCCGAAAGCTGGGACCGCCCCGACGTGCCACTGGGGCTGGCCTCGTGAACGCGATCGACAAGGAGAAGGACCGATGAAAGCGCTCACTTTCCACGGCAAACGCGACGTCCGCGTCGACGAGGTTCCCGACCCCTCGATCCAGGACCCCACCGACGCGATCGTCCGCATCACCTCGACCGCGATCTGCGGCTCGGACCTGCACCTCTACGAGGTCCTGGGGATGTTCATCGACGAGGGCGACATTCTCGGCCACGAGCCGATGGGAGTGGTGGAGGAAGTGGGGAGCGAGGTGAGCCACATCGCTCCGGGCGACCGCGTGGTGATTCCGTTCAACATCGCCTGCGGATCGTGCTGGATGTGTGAGCGTCAGCTGTTCACTCAATGCGAGA